>Ga0182024_10004425_pt1 | contig 32349 bp, 16 predicted proteins | sample P32metaG_FD_120480 | JGI IMG/M metagenome (GOLD analysis project Ga0182024, IMG submission 120480) | Permafrost microbial communities from Stordalen Mire, Sweden - P3-2 metaG (Illumina Assembly) | ecosystem: Environmental > Terrestrial > Soil > Wetlands > Permafrost | place: Sweden: Stordalen...
CATCAGGATCCCGTGGAGGTCCCCAGACCCCGGGACCGGCAAGCTGCATAGCTCCATAGCCCATGCGGTTGATCTCGGCGCCGGCGAACTGGAAGTGCGAGCAGGAATTCAGCATGCCTCATTCCTTATACATCCGACGGAGTTCCATCAACGAGCATCCGCTGACCTCTGCAAGCGATCAGCCCGACTCTGGGCGAGGTAGAAGGCCACGGCATCCCTCAGCGTTGCGCCATCGCCTTCCTGGCCCAGCGGTTCGAGGAGTTCCTGAAGGCGGCGTGACGCCGAACGGAAACTATGGGCCGGAGATCTGGAGGCGCATGAACATGGCGAAACCTTGGGAACTCATGGGGACGGTGGCCTGCCAGAGCTGGATGGTGCCGGTGTCCGAAAGCATGGTTTGCGTGATTCTCGCGGTGCTCCAGGTTTGGAGGTCGTTTGACCACCAAGCTTGCGCCCTGGCGCCGACCGCGGCATCGGCCAGGGTGTAGGTCATGGTCATGACGCCGTTTGCCGCCGTGGCCGTGATGCCGGTGGCGGTCGATACGAGCGGGTTGAGGCCCATGTGGCGGAGTTCCCCTTCGCGGAAATTCGCCATGACATACCAGCGCTGGGTATCGAGCAGCGAAAAGACCGGGATGCCCGCGCTCGCGTAAGCCCCTGCGGAGATATTGAGGCTGATGACGCGGCCGGGGAAGGGAGAGCGCACTTCGCAATAGGAGAGATCGAGTTTTGCCAGATCGACGGCGGCGACCGCGCCGGGCCGTTGCGCGGTCAGGGTATCGAGCGCGCTGAGCGCGGCCTTGGCCTGGTTCAGGCGCTGCTCGTCACCGGCAAGCCCGCTCACGGCCAGAGCGTCGGCGGTGCGCGCCTGGTCCACCTGTTCGGCGGTGGCGAAACCCTTCGGCAGCAGCGGCTCCATGCGGTGAAGCGTGTCGCCGGCCTGTTGCAGTTGGGCGCTCCCAGCCTCGACTTCCGCTTCGGCGGCCTTCACGGCAAATTTCAGCTCCACGTCCTGCGAGCGGGCAACGGCGATCTGCTGATCGAGTGCCGCGAGGTCCGCGTTAGCCTTCTGGAGTGCGAGATTGTAGTCGTCTGGGTCGATCTCAAACAGCAGATCGCCTTCCTTGACCGCCTGGTTGTCCTCGACGCACAACTTCACTATCTGGCCGCGCACTCGCGGGACGATCTCAACAACGTTCGCACGGGCGACGGCGTCATCGGTGCGCGGATGGTGCTCGAGGATTCCCCAAACCCAAAGGACCAGTACCACCGCGACCGCGACGATGATCACGCTCAGGATTTTCCCGGCGACTTTGCGGCCATCGGCATGCACGGGTTCCGGGACGATGCGCGCCGGAGTCGGCTCCGGGGCGGCTGGCGGTTTTGATTCATCCATAAAGATCAGTTCTGGTAGAAGGCAAGCCAAACGGCCATGGTGAATAGCGCCATGAGGCAGGGATAGATCAGAGGCGCCGGGCGCATGTGGGCGTCGAGTTTGAAAGCGACCAGGAGCAGCCGCGCGATAACCGTCAGGCCAAGGCCGATGAGCATGCAGATCATCCACGCCGGGAAATAGGAGCCGAGCACATCGACGGTTGGGGAATGGAAGGCGATCATCGGACACGGGAGGGTTGAGGCAAGGGTTTGGCGAGTTCGCCGATGCTTAGCGCGAGTTCGGCGGCGCTGGTGAAAATGGCGGCGCGCGTATTATGTCCCACGCTGCGCGCGGAGGTGACGTCGCGCTCGGCGTTGACGACCTCCGGGTAAGTGCTCAGGCCGTTCTTGTAGGAGGCGAGCACGGCGTCGTACGCGTTCTCGGAGGCGGTGAGGAGCTTCGCGGCGGCATCCTGCTCGCGCAGCGCGGTCCGGAAGTCGGTGCAGGCTTTCCAGACCTCCCGCACGGCGGAATCGCGCGCGTCCGCCAGTTCGCTCTCGGCTGAAGCCAGGCCGGCTTCGGCGATCCTCAATTTCTTGAGCCGCTCGAAGCCGTCGAAAATCGGCAGCTCGACGCCCACATCAGCGCCGTAAATGGTGTGCTGGCCGCCGAAATAATTGGAATCCGCGACACTCGTATTGAGCGTTGCATCGCCGACGTTCCCATCGATTGCGACCTTCGGGTAAAAATCGGCGCGTGCGGCGCGGACCAGCGCTTGTTTTGCGCGGAGATTCGCGAGCGCGATCACGAGGTCCGGACGCTGCGAAAGAGCCAGGTCGATCAACTCATCGACGGACTCCCCAGGCTCGGAGGGTAGCGGCTTGTCAGCGTAATCGGCCACCTGGAGCGGTGTCGTGGGGAGGATGCCGAGGCTGTCGGTGAGAGCGACCTGGGCGTCGCTCTCCGCGCCGAGCGCAGCCTCGAGTTCAAAATCATCCTGCGCGGTCTGCTGCTGCGCCTGGAGGAGTTCCGGCTTGATCGCGAGGCCGTTATCGAGCCGGGCCTGCACCGCCTGCTCGACGGTCTGCGCCGCGCGCAGCGCGCTCCGGGCCACGGCCAACTGCTGCCGCGCATTGCCCAATTCGTAAAAATTCCGCGTCACCTCGAAGACGACTTTCTGATGGGCCGCGTTGAAGCCGACGTTGGCCATCATGAGTGTCTGTTTCGCAGCATTGGCAATGTCAGCGCGCTCGCCGAAGTCGATGAGCAGCCATTTAAGGCTGAGAGTGGCGTTGGAGGCAACGGTATCGAAGAGGATTGTGCCGCCGCCAGTGACGGTCACAGGCGGCAGGGCCACCTCCGGATTTGCCGCTTCGAGCGCCCGCAAAGCGGCCCCCGGATTGGCGGCGGCCTGCGAGATCTTCTTTACCAACGCCGTATCATTTACCGCGAGCGAAGGGAACGGGAGAAAGGCGCGCGAATATCCCGCGCCCGCGGAGGCGACCAGATAGGGGTAGTAAGTGCTCTCGCTCAAGCCGACGGCGGCGGCGGCCTCGCGGGCGCGCTCCCAGGCGATTCGGGTCTCGGGGTTGTTGCACTCGGCGATGTCGATCAGCTCCGGCAGGTCATATATCTTGTTCGGATCGATCTGCACGCCAGCCGCTTTCTCGCGAGACGATTCCAGCGCCAGCTCCCGCTCGTATTGGTCCTCCCGCGGCGGAGACCAGGGCTGCGCGGAGGAGGGCGCCACCGCATCTTTTCCCATCGCCACGAGCAGCGTTAAGGCGAAAAGAACGCCCGCAGCCCGCAAGGCACTGCCTGAAAGCCACCCGTTCGGTTTGCCCAATCGGTTCTTATGAATGTGCTTCATAGCGCAATTATCGACAGCACGGACCCGGGCGGGCGGATGATCCTTGCGGCATCTGACGCCCCATGCCAGCACGATTTCAGAATCCCGCGCCGAAAACAAGAGGTGGCCCATAAACGTCAGCAGAGTATCCGACGTCGATTTCAATTCGAGCATCGCCACCCCATCGCATACGTCACAATCGCCGGGAGCAAGTTTACGACGTCGATTGTCAATTCTTCACAAATAGAATCCGGAATCGCTCAACGTATGCGGTAACGCGTCGCGCGGCCTTGGCCGAGTTGTTCAAGCTTCTTCATGTCGAGCAGTTTCTTGATAATCTGTTCAACTGTCTTTGGCGCGAAGCCAAGCGCTTCTATCGCAACGCCCCGGCTGAATTCTCCTCCCGCCAACCCTTGTGCCCAATTCCAGAGCGCCAGTTGCTTCTCCGAAAGAAGATACTCGAATTGATCGCTTTCGAGGATTGCCTGCGCTGCCCTGGCTTGCCGCCGGAAAATGTCGAAGATGTAGGTCAGCCACGGCGTCATGTCCTCGGCTTTGCATTTCCACGTTCTTTGGCTCTTGCTAAGCGCCAGGTAGTATTCGGCCTTGCTCTCTTCGATGAGTTTTTCATGCGACACCAGCGCGGCAAAAGTATAGCCGCTCTGAAGTAACATGAGATTGGTTAGCAAGCGGCTGGTGCGCCCATTGCCGTCCTGAAACGGGTGAATGGCCAGATATTCGAAAATGAAGTTGGCGATGAGGATGAGCGGATGCCGGAAACTTTCCGACTGCGCCCAGCCATACCACGCGATCAAATCCTCCATCTCCTTTTTCGTGAGATGCGGAGGCGTCGGCTCGAAAATAACGCCGACGATCTTGCCCGCCCGGTCTTTCGCTTCCACGCGGTTGGAGCCGAACTTATATTGTCCCTTGTGGCCTTCATCCTTGTCGCTGTGGGCGAGCATGTCCTTGTGCAGTTGCAGGATGTGGCTCTCGGTTATCGGAATGTCCCGGTAATGCTCGAAAATGCGTTCCATCATTTCGATGTAGCCGGCCACCTCCTGCTCGTCCCGAGTCCTGAAAGACTTGATCCGCATTTTGCGATAGAGGGCATCCACGTCGGTATCACTCAACCGGTTGCCCTCGATACGGTTCGACGCGCCGGTCGAAGTGACGATCGCCGAATGGGTCAGGCGTTCAATCGTCTGCGGCAGGAGCTTGTTGGCGAGCAGATAGGTGTATTTGACCGCGTCGATTTCCGCGATCATGGTGTAAACGGTTTCTGTTGCCTCCGGGGGAAGCAGCAGCCTTTTACTCAATCTGAAATCCTGCCAATTCATGTAGGACATTATAGGAGATTATGGGAGCAATGCAATTTCCCTGAATGGGAGATTGTGGGAGCAATCACCGCGCGGCGATTGGTCCCACACTTAACATTCTGAGCAATAGAAGCTGGTTTTATACCTCACGATATGGCATAATCATGAGGCATAAATGGAGGTGTTATAACTCATGCCCAATCACAAAATCTGGAATTGGCAGCGGGAAGATTGGCCGGAATTTCGCTACGACGCCTCAAAATTGGAGGCATTCGAAGCGGAGTTTTTGCACCAGTCCGGCGTGTTTTCGGGCGCAGTAAGGCATGTGGGCGACGAGGATAGGCAGCAATTCACGGTTGAACTCATCAGCGATGAGGCGTTGAAGACCTCGGAAATTGAAGGTGAAATCCTAAATCGAGAGAGCCTTCAGTCCTCGATCCGACGCAATTTCGGTCTGGCTTTCGACAACCGCAAAATCCCGCCCGCGGAGCACGGCATCTCCCAAATGATGGTGGATTTGTACCGCCATTTCGACGCACCGCTCACTAATAAACTTCTTTTTCGCTGGCATGAAATGCTGATGAACGGCAGGCGGGATGTGAAGGATTTCGGCAGATACCGAAAAGACGAAAGCCCCATGCAAGTTGTCTCCGGCCCGCTTCACGAGCCCAAGGTTCATTTTGAAGGGCCTCCCCCGCATTCCCTGCCCAAGGAAATGAAACGCTTCGTCCAGTGGTTTGAACATACCGCGCCCAAAGCGAAAGCGCCCTTGCGCGTCCTCACCCGTGCGGGAATCGCGCACCTGTATTATGTTTCCATCCATCCGTTCGAGGACGGAAACGGGCGCATAGGCCGTGCAATCGCGGAGAAGGCCGTATCTCAAGGGCTAGGGCAAGCTTCGCTGATCGCGCTCTCTCATACTATCAACAGTAAGCGCAAGGCCTATTACGGCATGCTGGAGCGCAGTAATAAGCGGAACGAGATCACCGAATGGCTGGCTTACTTCGCTAAGACTGTTTTGGAGGCGCAGGAATACTCCCAGCGGATGCTTGATTTTCTCATCGCCAAAACCAAGTTCTTCGATCGGTTTCGCGGGCAATTCAATGAGCGCCAGGAAAAGGTTATCGCGCGGATGTTCCGCGAAGGGCCAAACGGTTTCAAGGGCGGCTTGAGCGCCGAGAATTACATCCGCATCACAGGCACATCCCGCGCCACCGCGACCCGGGACCTGCAAGACATGGTGGAGAGGCAAGCACTCACTCGCACGGGCTCGCTCAAAAGCACGCGCTATCACCCTCCCATCGAGCTGGACAACGGCGTGACAGGATGTTGACGGCTGCCGGCGGAGGGTGAGACTGTATCCATGGAGGGTGACATGACGATCCAGATTAAACCAGAACAAGAGCGGGTCATCGGGCAGGCGATTGAGGCCGGTCTGATCGAGACTGCCGACCAGGCGATTGAGGTTGGGGTGGGAAGCATCCGGCAACGCCTTGAAGGGCGTCACGATGCGTTTGCGGCCCCGGCTGGCAATCTCGCGGCCCTGTTCGCCAATTCTCCGTTTGCCGGGCTGAACATCGATTTTGAACGCGATGATGATCGAACATCGCCGGGGCTCGTTCGATCGGGGCAAGCCGGCGGATAGCGGCGGAGCGGGGAAGGGGTTGGACGAGCCAGGGTGAATTCGATTTTTTGGAGCCGGCTTGCCCGAGGTGGGTGATGACAGGGGCGTTGCCCCTGAAACCCCAGCAAAGGGCGAGGCCGCCCTTTGCAATCCCGTCAGTCCTCGATCTTCGGCACATGGGGCGCCCTTAGCCTGTGCGGCTCCGGGAAGCCGGAGCCTACGAGCGGACGGCAGTAGTTCGAGAATTTTTCAGTTACGTCGTTGCCTTCGTGGGTGATGAAATCATCAGGCATGGTGCGCGTTTTACCGGCGACCTCGGATAAGTGCACCAGGCCGTATGTCACGCTATAATTAAGCACGGGGCGGCGAATAACCATCGAGCCGTCGACGTTATCCCACATGGCGTGCTGGACCGCGATCTCGCCAAGCTCGCGGGCCTCATGCGCATCGCGGTCTGAAACAACGCCCATGAATGAGCGCTGGAGATAGCCGAACGTATCCGCGCGGACGCGCTTGATCTTGAGCTTGTCTCGGACGAGGCCGGCGAGCAAATCGCCCAGCATTCCCGTGCCTGATAGCTGCACATTGCCATGAGCATCTTGCTCGCGGCGGTCGCTTAGACTCAGCAGGACGGGCACGCCATCCGCGCCCTGGATCCCCTCGGAAACCGCGACCACGCAGCGGCCATGGGTCTTCTGGACCCGTTCTACATCGCCAAGAAATTTATCCTGATCGAAAGTGCGCTCCGGTAGGTAGACAAGGTGCGGGCCATCCTCGACGTATTTGCGGGCAAGGGCGCTGGCAGCGGTGAGAAAGCCGGCGTGCCGGCCCATCACGGTGCCAATGAGCACGCCAGGCAGGGCGCGGTTATCGAGGTTAAGCCCCATAAACGCCTGGGAGACGAAACGCGCGGCCGAGCCATAACCCGGGCAGTGGTCATTGACAGCCAGATCGTTATCGACGGTCTTCGGGATATGGATCGCGCGAAATTCGTAGCCCGTATCCTCGGCCTGCTCGTTGATGATGCGGACCGTATCGGCGGAGTCATTGCCTCCGACGTAGAAGAAATAGCGAATGTCGTGCTTGCGCATGATCTTGAACATGCGGGCGCAGTAGTCCTCGTCCGGTTTATCGCGCGTGGAGAGCAGCGCGGAGGAGGGGGTATCGGCGACGCGCTCGAGGTTGTGCGTAGTCTCGCGGGTGAGGTCGAGGAAGTCCTCATGGATGATGCCGCGGACGCCATGCACGGCGCCGTAGACGGCCTTGACCTGGGTGAATTTCCGAGCCTCGAGGGTGACGCCGACGATGCTCTGGTTAATGACGGCGGTGGGACCGCCGCCTTGTGCGACAAGGACTTTGCCTTCCAAACGACTCATGGGGCGCGAAGTATGGAGTAGGAGGCAGGAATTATGGAAGGGGAAAGCTGACCATGGGGGCCAGGGGGTTGGAAACGCCTCCTCTCGCGGTTGAGGGATAGATAGAGCAAAAATCCAGGCTGGCGGATTCCGACCGATCAGCAGGCTTCCACCCGCCTGCCCGAGTCTATGCAGTGCGGGCGCGGCTACCGCCGTTTTTGGCAGCGGGGCGATGACCCGATGGGCGAGGGTGAAGGGCGGGCGCCGTGGCCTGGCAATCCGCGCAGAGGATTCGCTTGCCGAACCTCTGGCTGTTTGCGCGGCAAAAATCGGCGTCGCCGGGCTCGACTTTGGCGCCGCACTCATGGCAGCGCGGATGAAGCGGGGCCTTGCCACGCTGAGATGCCGGTGCGGCGGCCGGGATGGGCGGGCGGAATCTCGCGGCGAGATCGGCCGATGCCGGGCGGTGGTAGCTGACGAGCTTCCGCGCAAATTCCATAATGGTCTGGGTCGAGCAGATTTTCGCCACGGAGAGAACGTCGTCAAAGAGGGTGGAAGTGTTCGTGAACTCGCTAAGGCGGCGATTGAAGAGATCCATCTTGAGGATGATGGTTTCATCGCCATGACGCCGGGAGATGTTGCAGTCCGGCGGGACGAGGACCCAGTTGTGATACGCGGGCCTCATGGCGAGGCCGAGCCGCATGGGCGTAAGGGCGTGGGCGTTGATCAGCTCGTTGAGCACAATGATGTGCCTCTTGTTTTGCTCAATCGGCGACGCGATTCCCTTCCACCCCAGGCGGTTGCGAACCTGGAATTCTCCATTCGCATCGACGCGGAGCGGCGTGTTGAAATACTTGCTCTTGATCACGAAAATATCGAAGAAACGGCCTATGAGCAGGTGATCGATCCCGGCCACGCGGCCGTTGTGCTCGATCCGGAGATCGTGAATGACGGCCCAGTTTTTGGAGTGGTCGAGGTGGAGATCGATGTGGGAGGCGGCATCGTTTTCGCCCTGGCCACCCCTTCGCAGGAGAGCCATCTCCCGCTCGAGGGTCTCGCGTTGTTTTTTTGAATTCGTCTTGCGGGCGAGCAGTTCTTCGAGCCTGGCGACGGCGGTGCGAATGGTATCTTTTGATTTGACGATCATTTGGGCAGGACGCCGGGGCGTTGCGCCGGGACCGTGAGCGCGCCGGCCATGGACCGGGCTGCTCCGGCATCGGATAGGTAAGTCATTTGTAAGGAAGGCTAAGCGAGTTCCGTACCAAATTGTCTGACAGACCGGGATAATGAGGGTGGCCGGGGGCCGAAATGCCGCGCTATAAGATGCGACCAAGGAAAAAATCTCCTCCCGAACCACATGCCGTCCGCAAACCGCCGAAAACGCCGCACCGATCCGCCCCCGCGCAACGCAGGCGCCGCAACTATTGAGGCGGATCGCATGACGCCCCGCGCGGCAGTAGAGCCATTCGCGGCGTGGCCCTTCCCGCGGAGTCACCGCATAACGCTTGGCGCCGCGTTGCTTGCGGCCATGATTCTCGTGGCATACCTGCCGGCAATCCGCGGCGGCTACGTCTGGGATGACAACCTGCTGGTCGCGCAGAATCCGCTCATCGCCGGAAGCACCAATCCGCTGGCGATCTGGGGCAGCCACGCGTCGCTCGATTACACACCGCTTACCCTGACGATGTTTTGGGTCGAGTGGCGTCTCTTCGCCGGAAACCCGGCCGGCTTCCATCTCGTCAATCTGGCCTTGCACGGACTCGCCGCCGTGCTTGTGTGGCGGACCCTTGAGAGGCTGGAAATACCGGGCGGCTGGATCGCGGCGCTATTGTTCGCGATCCATCCGGTAAACGCGGCGTCAGTGGCATGGATCGCGGAACTCAAGAATACGCTCTCCCTTGTTTTCTACTTGCTCGCGCTGCGGTGGTTCCTGGATTTTCAATCAATCCGCAAGCCCAGGTTTTACGTGTTCGCCCTGCTGGCGGCGGTGTGCGCGTTCCTGAGCAAGGGATCGACCGTGATCCTCCCGGCGACGATGCTCTGGTGCACCTGGTGGCGGCGGAGAAGATGGACTTGGGCGGATGCAATCGAGATTGCGCCGTTCTTCGTATTGGCGGCGATTTTCGCGAGGGTCACGGTAATGTTCCAGGCGAAGATGGTCACGAAAGGACTGGCGGAAGCATCGCCGGCCTATCGGATCGTTCGGGCCGGGGAGGCTGTCTGGTTCTATGTCTGGAAGGATTTACTGCCTCTCGGCCTGTGCCCGTTTTATCCGAAGTGGCCGATACGGCCGGAGTCGCCGCTTGCGTATTTGCCGGCGATTCTCGCAGTGGGCCTGGTGGTGTTGTTTTGGTGGAATCGAAAGGGATGGGGACGGCCCTTTCTTTTCGCATGGGGATATTTCCTACTCGGGCTGGCCCCGGTTCTTGGGTTCATGAACATGGGTTTCATGGATCAAGTCCACGTAGCCGATTGGTGGCAGGAGCTGGCGATGATCGGGTTGACGGCCCTGGCCGGCGCCGGCATCGCGATTGCGTGGCGGCGGCTGCGGAAGGGCTGGCGAGCCGCCCTTGCATTGGCCGCCGGAGTGGCCGTGGCGCTGCTATGCGGCCAAACCTGGAGCGAGGCATCTACTTACCGGTCCGCGGAAACCTTCTGGGGGAACGCGCTGGCGCACAATCCGGAGTCATGGGAATCGTACGACAACTACGGCAACGCCTTAAGCATGGAAGGCCGGCTGGATGAGGCGATTGCGCTATACCGGAAGGGGATTCTGATTTCGAAGGATCACGCGACAATTTTTTACAATCTGGCCAATACTCTGCGGCGGGAAGGAAAACCAGCGGAGGCAATCCCCAACTATCAGAGCGCTCTGCAGTTGAACCCAGCGTACAAGGAAGCGCACAATAACCTGGGCGTGGCGCTAAAAACTGCCGGCCGCCTGGATGACGCGATTGCGCAATACCACGATGCGCTTCAAATAGATCCCGGCTACTCCGAGGCGCACGACAACCTGGGCGTCGCGCTTCAAGCGCAAGGCCATCTCGATGCCGCCATCGCGGAATACCAGGAAGCCGCACGCCTCGAGCCGGACAACCAGGCGGCAATCCAGAACCTGAAGAATGCCAGGAGCGAGCAGGGGCCGCTCGAGGCGGCGATGGCGGGCGCGCGGCAGGTATTGCAACAGCATGGCTATGACGCCGAGACGTACGCGGCCATCGCCGGGGAACTCGAACAGCGCGGCCTTTATTCGAACGCCGTTGAGATATTTCAAGAGGCGCTTGGGAAACATCCGCGCGATCCCCGCCTCCTAGCGGATTTCGCATGGCTCCTCGCGACATGCCCGGACGCGAGCGTGCGCAACGGGGCGGCGGCGATGAAGCTCGCCTCCGAGGCGACTGAGATTTCCGGGAAGGGAGACGCCGCCATTCTCAATCCCATGGCTGTCGCGTACGCGGCGGTGGGCCGTTTCCCGGAAGCAATTACGACCGGCGAGGAGGCGCTTGGGCTGGCAGAGAAAACGTCTGACCAGGATCTCGCCGGCGTCATCGAGCAGGAACTGGCGAGTTTTTCCAAAGGGGAGGCGTTTACCTACAAATGAGCAAACGACCCGCTCCCCCTCGCGCGGCAATGCGCCGGCGCGGCGAAACCCCCGAGGTGTGGAGAGCGGCGGCGATCTGCGCCGGGCTGGCGGCTCTCGTGTGGCTCGTATTCGGCCAGACCGTCCATTTCGATTACCTGAACTACGACGACAATGCGTATGTCTTCAGCAATCCGCGGGTTCTCAGCGGCATCAGCGCGCGGAACATTGCGTGGGCGTTCACGCATCCCGTGCTCGACCTTTGGACCCCTGTCACGGTGATTTCCCATATGCTCGACTGCCAGCTTTTCGGGCGGCCGGCGGCGGGGCATCACTTCATGAACGTCCTTATTCACGCAAGCGCCGCCGTCCTGCTCTTCGTGGCGCTCTGGCAACTGACCGGAGCGATTGGAAGAAGCGGATTTGTGGCCGCGGTATTCGCGATTCATCCGCTGCGGGTGGAGTCCGTCGCATGGATCGCCGAACGCAAGGATGTGCTCGACGCGCTCTCCCTCGCGCTGACGCTCCTGGCGTACGCCGCGTATGTGCGCAAGCCAACCACGGGCCGCTACGTAACGATGGGGGCGTTTCTAGCCCTCGGCCTTATGGCGAAGCCGATGCTCGTCACCGTTCCGTTCATCCTGCTTCTGCTGGATTATTGGCCGCTCGGCCGGCTGGGGGCGGGCGCGGCGCAGTGGAACAAACTGCGCGACCTCATCCAGGAGAAGGCGCCGCTCTTCTTCCTGGCGATCGCGGCAGTTGTGATCTCGATCTTCGGGTTCAAGCACCCGGTGGGTGAAGATACGACCGTGCTCACGCTGCCCGCCCGGCTCGGGAATGGGGTCATCGCCGCGGTGGTTTATCTCCGCCAGCTATTCGCACCCGTGGACGCCGGGGTCATCCATTGCATAGGCACTGCCGGCCCACCGATGACTACGGTGGCATTGTGCGCGGCGGCGCTGCTCGGGGTTTCGGCGGTGGCGATATTTTGCGGGAGGCGCCTCCCTTTCGTCGCGGTCGGATGGCTTTGGTATATCGTGATGCTAATACCGGTATGCGGGTTCGCATCGCTCGGGTTCGAGGCCCGCGCGGACCGGTATACCTACCTGCCGCAAATCGGGCTCGTGATCGCAATCACTTGGCTGGCGGCGGCGATCATGGAGAGAATGAAGCACCGGGATCTATTGCTCGGGATCGCCGGCTCGGCGGTGATCGCCGCGCTGGGCTGGCGCGCCCACGCGGATGCGGCTTATTGGCGAAACAGCGAGACACTCTGGACTCGAACGCTCGCAATGACATCGGACAACCTTCTCGCGGAAGAGAACATCTCCGATGTCTTGATGAACCAGGGACGGCCGGCGGAGGCGACCCCGCATTTCCTAAAGGCTCTCGCGCTTCAACCCAAAAATCCGGCGGTGCTGGAGAATCTGGGAGCGGCATATTTCCAACAGAACCGACTGAGTGAGGCGATGGCGAAATATGCGGAAGCTCTCGAGATCGCGCCGGATCGGTGGAGCGTTCACGACAACATCGGGCTGGTGCTTGCGAGACAGGGCGATTTCGACGATGCCACCGCTGAATACCAAAAGGCACTGACGCTCTCTCCGGACGAAGACAGAACCTGGAATTGTCTGGGCGACGCCGCATCCGGGATGGGGAAGCTCGATGAAGCCGAGAGCGACTACCGGCGCGCCATCGCCTTGAATCCGTATGCGGGAGATGCGCATGACTCTCTGGGCGTGACGCTGCTGCAGAAAGGCCTGCCGAGGGAGGCGAAAGGGGAGTTCGAGAGTGCGATCCAGCTCAATCCGAACGACGTGAATTCGCTGGGTAATCTGGCAATGCTGCTCGCAAGCGCTCCGGACGATGCGCTGAGGAACGGACCGCGGGCCGTCGAGCTTGCAAGCCGCGCGGAGCAGCTCGGCGGGCACGATGCGTTTACGCTGTCGGCTCTCGCCGCGGCATATGCCGAGACTGGCCGCTTCCAGGAAGCAGTCGCAACCGCGCGGCAGGCCCGGCAGGCTGCGGCGGATCCCAAGTTCGCGCAGCAGTTGGACACGCAGCTCGGCATGTATGAGGCAAATCGGGCATTTCGGGATGAAAGTCTGACAAAGTCGGGCAACCCCGGGACTGCGCAATAGCAGTGGGACCGGCGCTTTTGCGCAGCAGTTGTTTCCAAATCGTAACGTGAAATCTGGATGGTGCTTTGTCTATCATTCCCATCCCAATTTTTTTGTACCATGAAATCAGCCAGACTTATCTCCCTCACCGCGGCTCCGTTATTCCTGTTCTCATCCGTGTGCCTTGCCCAATCGGGCGCGCCGGACGTGGCAAAACTCCAGGCCGATGCCGATAAAGGGAACGCGGACGCCCAATTCCAACTCGCGAAGGATTACACGCTGGGCGCGGGCGTGGCGCTCAATTACGAGAAGGCGACCGAGTACTACCAAAAAGCCGCCGAGCAAGGAAACATGAAGGCGGAGAACAACCTGGCAAGTCTCTATCTGCAAGGGCTGGGAGTGCCGGCCGATCCCGCGCAAGCGGCGAAGTGGTTCCAGAAAGCCGCCGAAGCCGGCAGCCCGCTGGCCCAGGACAATCTCGGCGCGATGTACAGGCGCGGGCAGGGAGTCAAGAAAGACATGGATCAAGCTGTGAACTGGTACACGAAGGCAGCGGATCAAGGGTCGCTCAAGGCGCAGAACGCCCTGGCGGAACTCTATTACTTTGGCGACGAAGGTGTTCCGAAAGATTATGCGAAAACGCTGAAATGGGCCGGCATGGCGGCGAATCAGGGGAATGCGTGGGCGGAGAACGTAATGGGCACGCTGTACAGTAACGGCTTTGGGATCAAACTGGACCAAAATCAGGCGTTCAAATGGTATTCGCTCGCCGCGGACCAGGGGGACGCGAAGGCGGAGAGCAACGTCGCGGCCTATTATTTGAACGGAGTCGGCGGCGCGCCCAAGGATCCCGCCAGGGCGTATATGTGGCTCAGGCTCAGCGATGCCCAGGGGGAGGCCTCGGCGACTAATCTGTTGCGGGAGGCGCCTAAATTCATGGCGCCGGAGGACGCCATCAAAGGTAAGCAATTGCTGGCGGAATACCGCAAAACCCACCCGTCCGCCGCGCAGCCTTCCGCTACGCCAACGGCAGCGCCCCACTAAGGAACCACTGAGTAACTTACCGGGTGGGGGGCTGTTGATGAAGGGCTGAGTTCATATACTCGTTATAGGCCTCATCACCAAAAATTGAGTGGAACCGCTCGTCGAAATCCGCCTGGAGGTCCTTCCAGTGCTCGTAGTACGCCTGATTGTTGGGATTCATGTCGCCTTCGTGCATCGCGTCGAGGAACTCCTTGCGCATCGTTTGAAGGACTTCCTGCTGGGATGGTGTGAGATGGACATCGGAGCCGGGCGCCGGCTCGGCAAACGCGACTGGCACGAGCGATTCCGAAACGGTGTCCGGCTCCGTGGCGCTGGTTTGAGCCGCGGCGGGCCGCGAGGCGGAGGCCGCATCTGATCCGGCGGTGCCCGATGGCGCGGGATTGGACCAGGAAAGGACTCGGTGGACCGAACCGGTATCTTGTGGCACGGGCGCCGTCGAGGAATCGCCGCCGGCGCGCGCGGAGGCAAGAGGAGCCGGCTGGAGATCGTGTTGCGGCCATAGGATCACCGCAATGGCGGCCGCGGCTGGAATCGCGAAGCAGCCCAGAGCGATTTTCAATTTCATCGAGGCCATGATTTTTCGTCGTCTCGTGGCGGAAGAATGAAATCTGGATCCGCCTGGATTCTTCTACTGTTTATCCAACAAAAAGGCTAGTGCGGATGTCGCCATCCGCACTAGCCGGTATTTTGTCTGCCGGGCGCCGGCCCGAGGGTCTGCGTCAAGCCGGTATCGCGGTGGATTAGTACGTCTCAGTGATGACCGCGCCGTCTATACTCCGACGGACAGCCATCGATGGCACGGTGACCGTGGCGTAGGTGGTGTAGAGGGAGGTCGCGATGGCGTCCACGACGTTCAACTGAGTGCCCGCCGTGCCCACGGGGCCGGCCAAGGTAAGATAGTACATGTGCTCATAACCCCAGAAGCCATACTGGCCCTGCTGGAGAGCATTGAGGCTGTAAGGGACGCCTTCGAAGGTCATCTCAACACCGCCGCCGCCGATCGCGGTAGCCGCATCGCCGGTGGAGAGATAGGTGAGCAGATCGCCACCCGTGCCGGTCGCCGAAGCGGCCGTGCCGCTGGCGTACACAACCATCGAGGCGGTGTTGCTGCCGATTGCACCAGCCAGTTTGCCGCCGCTGTTGTAGCCGCCGTCGGGGCTGAGGATGGTCGAGCCGTTAACGGTCTCTTGGGGCCAGGGAATGAGTTCGGCGATCGTACCGCTAACCGCGGTGACCAGCGAGAGGCCGGAACTGCCGCTGGCGAGAGGCTCAAACTGGAATACGCCGGAAAGGGCGCCGTAGCCAGTATCGGAGAACGCGCTAAGGCGGGTGCCGGAGTCGGTATCGCGGCCAACCGCATAGACGTTGGTGTTCTGATCGAGCGTGTTGCCCGTAAAGAGCGCCTTCGGGATGAAGCCGGTTGCAAAGAGGTTCTTCACGATGTCGGGCGTCACGTTGGTGCCGCTGGTGAATCCGCTGCTGCCCACCCACTTGAAGGGAACGACGCCGACGATACCATTGCCGAGGCTATTGCCCGTGGCAAACGCGCCGGTCAGGGCGCTATAGGTATGGCCCTGATAAGCCGTATGATATTGCGATGTCGCCTGGTACGTGTCAGCCATGTCCACATTCGGGACGGTCGACGAGTAATCGCCGGAAGCGCCGCTGGTGGGATCGTCAATGCCGCTGATCGGGGTACCGACAGTCAGCGTCTGGTCATTGCCGGGGCCGCCCTTGGAGGGGGAATCAGCCGGGAAGTTCAAGGCGATGCCGACACCGCCCTGGGCAACGGCCTGGATACCGGCTTCGGAGCCACTCCAGTAGGTCTTGATGATGTAGGAAGTGGTACCGATGGTGCCGGAATATACAGCTGCATTCGCACTAGTCTCGGAACTGCCGGTGTAGGCATAGGCGAGGCTGCTGCTCACGAAGATATTGTGGATCGCGTTGATCGCGGCAGGACGATACGCGGTCGAACCGGTATAGTGAAGGCGCGTTTGGGCGTTGGAAACCACCGAGCCGGCAACGATGAGTGAAGCGGCGAGGGCGATAGTCTTAATCGATTTCATTTGGGTATTTGTTTTGGTTTGGGCTGAGAGCAGCCCCCAGGTTGCGCTTTAAGGCACCCCCTGCGGGCCGACAGTTTTTTCTTTATTTATGCACGGGCCATTGAGCGGCGGCGGCGGGCAAAAGCCAGTACCGCTGCGCCAAGACCGAGCGCTGCGAAGGTGGAGGGTTCAGGGACTGCCGTGAAGTTCACGTCGCCATTGCTGTTTATCGCGAATGATCCCAGGACGGTCGAGTTGCCGGACCCCTCGTTGATTTCGTCGAAGTAAATCCCGTTCGAGACAACATCGCTGATAAAGCCGTCGCCGCCGGCCCCGAAATAGTTGCCGTCCAGTCCGCTGGAAGCAGCGCTGTCCCAAGAATTGGTGGCGCCGTCGGCTTGTAGGAGGCCGTCAGGATTGGTTTCGCCATGGGTCTGCGACGCGAGGCTGTATTGGCTGCCAACATTGAACACGGCCTGTGCGGCACTGCTCTGAACAGACTGCCGAAGCCACGGGCTGTTGCCGGCGGGATCGCTGGCAAAGACCTGAAACCCCCCATTGGTATTGCTTGAGGCGAAGCCATAGTCGATATTGCCGGAGGTGAACCAGTTGGAGCCAAACACGGTCGTCAAATCGGTGCCCAGGCCGGTGACGAGCGTGAAGTTGCTGCTGAAGTTGTCGTTCGCAACGGGGCCGAGGTCCAGGAGGTAGTCGTTCGTGACGGTTCCTGTGGTATCGTAGAAGCCGAGGAGGAGATCTCCTTGATTATATTGCGGCACTTGGGAAGCCTTGACGGATGTCGCGAGGACCGCGGCAGCCGCCATGGCGATGAGGAATTTCATCGAAGAATTGAGTTTCATAGGGATGATTATATTTCGGTGGTTGATAGCGGGAGCCGCACGTAACGCCTGCCGCTTGAGCCAAAACTATGGAACCGGCGTTGGGCTTTCCAGATAAACATTGTAACGTTTTCGAGACAAACATTATCAACCACGATAATAATATAAATCACTGCATATGAATAACTTGTGGAAAGTATCCGTCGGTGCAGGGGAACAGGGGAAATGTGATTGTAACATCGTCTGAAAACACAATTGGTAAACCCAGGAATTACCAAGCGATGATAAACCGGCATTCTATCCCTTACCGGTAGGTCGAAAGCCATCACCGGCACGTAAATATCATCGAGAGATCTGATCGGCCCATGCCGAATAAGAACTCCACGTTCCGGGGCACAGAGGTCGCCGATCTTGCCGTTAGATTCTCCGGCGGCGCCGGCGAAAGGTAAGGAGAATGACTGCTCCGACGCCGATGGCCGCGTACGTGGAGGGTTCAGGAACGGCCGCGCTCGTAAAACTCAAGTCGCCCGCGCTGTCGAGCGAGAAGAAGCCGAGGTCGGTGCTCGGACCGCTTCCCTGATTGATTTGATCGAACGGAAGATCGTTAGTGACAACATCACTGATATATTGGTCTCCATTTGCGCCGTTATAAAAACCGTTTAGGCCGCCAGTACCATTGAAAGTACCAGCCAAATCATCCCACGAATCGGTCGCACTGTCAGCCTGCTCGAGGCCGCGAGGATCCTGCTCGATAGTTTGCGTCGCAAGGCTGTATCCTTGATTGCCCATATTGAAGACCGCGCCCTCAGGCTGGCTTTGAACCGCCTCTCGCGTCCATGGGTCATTACCGAGAGGATCGGTGGCATAGACCTGAAAGTTAGCCGTAGTGGCGGCAGCAAGGCCAAAGTAGATATGACCAGACGTAAACCAAGTGGTGCCGCTGACCGTCGGGAATATCGCGGTCAAATCCGTGCCCATCTTACTGGTGCTGCTGAGAATTACGAAGTTCTGGTTAAAATTGAAATTTGCAATCGGGCCGAGGTCAACGAGGTAATCATTCGTAACGGTGCCACTAAAGTCGTAAAATCCCAGAAGGAGATCCAATGGGTTATACTGCGGGACTTGGGAAGCACGGGCGGATACTGTGCCAAACATGGCAAAACTCGCGATGGCGAGCGAGGGGATAAGGGAGCTTTTTTTCATGGAGTCAGGCAGATGGGGTGGGATTTAGGGATTTGGGTTCGAGAGGGATTCTACAGGTCTGGGGAAAACGGGATTCGAAAATGCAATTCGAGTAAATATTGTGCCTAAACAGAATAAATCTTTTAGCTACGAGATATTTTTATAATTCATTCTCTCTGAACGTTTTACATCTTCATTCAAGGCGGGTGGAAGCTACCAATCACACCCCTTGCGGGTCAACGGAAAGATGGTGACGATTGGGTGACAAATACACCTTTTCGCTGTCGGATCGGAATCCCCTCCCCACCGCAGAATCAGGCGCGGCTGACCGAGCGGCTAAGAGCAGTTTAAGAAATAGTATGGCCCGCGGTTGGGGATTGCGCGGACAGGGTTCAAGTTCAAGTTAAAGAGTAAGTGCAAGTACACGCTGCCGCGCAGATGAGCGCAAAACGGCTACAGCTTATCTGAAAGCGTTCTAACCGCCCTGGCCGCTTGAATCTCCCCCGCCGTATCCAAGAACTTCGACGTTAAAGATCGAAGGCTGATCGGATTGGTTATTGGCTGGCTGGTTATTGCCCTGCTGGCTGGCCGCGGCCTGGGTGGCGCCGACAGTCGCGCTTGCGGCGGCTAGGGCGCCGAGATTCGGCGCGGAGACGGTAACGGTGGGGACGCCGGAGCTGGCGCCACCGGCCTGGATGTTGGATGCGTTGAGGACTTGAACCGCGGCGAGGTTAAGATTGCCGGTGGCCCGGATGCCGGCGTCGCCCGCATTGATGACACCACCGGGGGCGATCAAATCGACACTGCCGGGAGCGACACCAGCCACGCTGGCAAGCACGCCGATGCCGCCGCCGGTGGCGAGGCCGGCGAGGTTCGTTTCCACATTGGCGCTCTGCGGATCGACCAACACCTCGGTGGGCGGGGCGGACTGCACGGTTTTCGATGCCGCGCCGGCATCGATATCCCCCGCGGTGGACCACATGACCTCATTGCCTCCGCGCAATGTGAAGATACGGGAGGTGCCGATATTCACGCTGCCCTTGACATAGATGGAGATATTCCCGCCATCCTCGGTAAGGATGCCCTGCTCGAACGCCGGCTGGTTGCTGCTCGTGTCCACACCGACGGTAAGCTGGCCGCCCGGAGCGAAAATGCTGATATTCCCACCGCTCGTCGTCTCGATCTCGCGCGACGTAAGATCAATGTCCCCATCGACCTGCGCGCTCGCGGGGATCAGGGCGGCGATGGCCGCATAACCGGCGGCATAATTGCCAAAGCCGGCCGTGCCCGGCAGGTTGTGATCGCGGCCCGCATCGCGAAGTACGAGATAGAAAATCTGAAGGGCAACGTTGTCCTTTTGCTCCTGATCGAGCGCGTCAAAATCGGCGAGGCTCGAGACGCCGAGCCCCGGGTCTGATTGCCCCAGATCGCCCAGGTAGCGGGATCCATCCGGCCCCTCGATAAATTGAGTGATGAACGCGGAGAAATCGAGCGGGCTGCCCGAGAGACCCCCTCCCGGCCCCACCGCGGCGGACCCCAGGCTGGCCGCCACTACGAGATCGGCTCCGGCGAAAGGCAGCGACGGATTGGCAGTCTGGCCGATTGTCAATATGCCGACGCCTGTGCCATCGGGGCTGGCGCCTCCCGTGTTACCCAGGGTCAGGTTGCGGCCGGCAAGCACCTCCAGGGTGCCAGGCCCGCCAATCTCAATATCGCCGGCCAGCCCGCTGGTGTCGTTTTCCAGGAGATTGCCCGCGGCGGCGTCATTCGCCTCCAGGAAAAGGGGAGCCTCGACATCGTACGGCAGGAGGTCGCGGCCCGCCGTGACGAGCGAGAAATCATCAACCGAGTCGTTTTGCAGATACAATGCAATATCGGTAACATCCTGACTGGCGGCAATGCGCGTGACCTTGGGTGTGAAGAGTAGGAGACCCGAGAGATCGCCGCCGGCCGCATAGAGCCGGACAGGATTTTCATCCCCGGCGTGAAGCGGGCCGGTTACGGACGGGTTCGAGGGTTCGGGCAGATCGGCGTGGAGCGCCTGCTTGGTCTGGATGACGGCAAACGTGCCAAGGGGCGAACCGGACTCGTCGAAGTCAATATTGACCGTATTGAGCAGCTCGCCGTTGGTAGGGCCGATCATGTTTTCGTAATCCTGGTTGATCGATTTGCCGGGGATCAATGTCAGGAACCCATCGGGATTTGCGACCCCGGGCAGCAACGCGGGATTCGCGTCGGAGACATTGATCTCGCTGGAGGCGAATGCATCGTTGCCGTTGACGACATTGGCATCCGAGAAGAAAACGGTCGGGGCCGAGGAGTTCGGGATTGCAGGATTGCCGCCGACCGGGAGCAGCGCGTTAATTGAATCCGCCGCGAGCAACTCGAGATTGCCAGTCGGAGAAGGAGAAAGGATGAAATTGCCGGCGAGGTTGATGCTGCCCGAGAAAGCGGTGACATCCAGAGTGCCCGGCATCACGTCATAGACATCCGAAAAAGGAGTGGAGTCCGTCTCGTTGACCTGCAGCCAGGGCTGGAATAGAGCGACGGAGTAGTCCTGGCTGCTGGTGCCCAATTCATTGTTGAACCACGCCTGGAGCACAGGCTCGAGCGTGCCGTCAACCCCGGAGGCAATCTGGTTGCGCAATGTCACATCGCCACCGTAGGAGACGATGTTCACGGCGGCGGTCTCCGAGTAGGTCGAGAAATAGGTCTTGTCGAAATAGCCATTGCCGATGCCGACAGGAAGCCAGAAGGGATTGACGACGGGCCCAAGCAGGATATCGCCGCGCGCGAAAACATCGAATGAGGAGTCGCCGGCAAACAGGGTAGTGGGGAGCCAGGCGTCCGGGTTGTCGAGCGCGGAACCGTCGAACTCTGATGTCGTCGCGGACCGGGTATAGTTGGTTTCGATTTCGTTGCCGGCACTGATTACTCCGGCGCCGCGCTCGACATAATAGACGCCGCCATTGATATCGTGGCCGGCGCTCACGAGCAGATCCCCGCCGCCCAATTCAACGAGGTTGCCGGCTTTCGGCGCGGCGCCGGGCATTCGCCCGTTGGTTGGGATGACCGCGTCAACATTGGATACATCATTGCCGGCAACCAGGCTGACATTACCGCCGCCAAGCGCGCCCACGCCCTCGAAGAAATTCGTGAAATCAATCCACCAGGCGGTGGCTTCCGCTGTGCCGGGGTGGATGCTATCGCCGAATTGTCCCGAGGCGGTGACGTACCCCTGCCGGTAGAGCCAGTTGACCGGCAGTTCCCGCTCGGAATCCGGCCCGAGCCCGAACGTGCCGTCTGGCAACTGCTCGTCAATAAGATGAGTGATGTCCTCCTGTGCCGTGATATCGACATCGCCGCCGCCGTAGTTGAATTGCGCGGTCGAGAGGACCGTGATCCTGTTCGTCGAAATGACCTCTGGAACGACAAATGTGTTATTGAGAGTGGCCCCGCCCATTGCCGCGCTTACCTGCGTGCCGGCGCTGTATATGCTCGCGAATTGGTCGAGCAACTGGACATCCGTTGCGGCCGCTATGTTGATGGAACCGGCGCCGGTCCGGATAACCTGATAATAGCCCTCGATGGCGGAGGCAACGGTGCCATCGCCGGATTGGTTCTCGCCGCCGGCCGGGTTGCCGATCTCGACGGACCCGTAATATGGATCGCCCGACCCCGGAGCCTCTTGCGCCAGCGTCGCGGCCGGCAGGACCTGCAGCACATTGGCCGCGCTCAGATCCGCGCCGCTGGTGATGCTGAAGGACCATGATAGCTCCGATTTCCCATTCGCGAAGGTGGGCAGCAATGTCTCCTCCCACAGCGCCTTCACACCGTTTGAATCCACGGGGATCACCCCATTGCCAGTGCCAAAACCATCGGAAAGGGCGCCATTGAAAACAATCGAGCCGGCCGCCCGGAGTGTGAGGATGCCAGGGTCCGCGCCGACGTTTGCGACACCATTGGAGAGAGCGCCCGTTGGCCCGTAGCGCAATGTGGAGAGGTCCCAGTCATTATTCAGCACCAGGGAGCCGCCGGTGTTATCGATCTCCTCTCCGGGGGCGACCCGGATCAGTGCCGCGAGAGACGCATCGCCATCCGCAAGGTTGCTGGTGATCGCGGCGTAATTCTGCATGAACGATTTGGCGTTGCTCTCCGCCGCCGCCTCAAAGGAATCGATATTAGCCGCCGGCGCATTGGTTACCTGCGCATAGAAGCCCTCGGCCACCACGCTGCCGGCGCCGGTAATTGTCCCGGCGATAGGATTGACGGCAAGGCTCACCCCGGTATTCGCGGCCGCAGCTCCGAGCGTGTTGATATTCTGCGAGGCCGAATTGAGCTGCGGCGCGCGCAAGAGGAGCGTGCCCGAGACATCCTGGAGCGCGCCGGCGCCGGAGGGAGCGGCGGTTACCGAGAGATCGATGGTCGAATCTTTTGCGATATCGATAACTCCGCCGGTCGTCTCGATCGAGACGGATCCGCCTTGCCCGGCATCGTTGAAATTCGCTCCAACCGCCGATATTTCGGAATTGGCATCGAGGGTAATGTTGCCGGCCGCATCGAGCACGACGGCGCCTCCGGTCGCTCCCGCCGCATTGATGAATCCGGCCGATGTCACCTCGATGGCGCCTTGGTCCACGGAGAGCTGGAACGTCGAGGCATCAGCTTCACCATCGATTGTGACCAGCGGGCTCGTGCGGACGCGGAAGGTGCGTGAGTCGCTAAATCCGGCCGTATTCAACGTATCATTGATTTGCGATGTGCTCGCCAGAGTGCCGGCATCCAGGCTGAAGCCGCCGCCCAGTCCCGCGTTCCCGGCCAGTTCGCCCCCATGCCCATTCAGCGTCGCCGCGGGGTCCACGGTCAGCGCCCCCTCCGGCACACTGACTGTCAAGGTTCCGGCGTTCGCGTTGCCGGTGCTGATCGCCGATACGTTTATGGTCGCGCCCGCGTCGAGCGTGACGCCGGCCTGAACGGCGGCCAGCGTCACCGAGCCGCCATTGCTGAACTGGGTGACATCGTAAAAGCTCTGTGAAGCGCCGCCCGCATCGAGAACCGCTTTTCCATTGTCTCCGATTACAATCCCGCCGGCGGCCCCCGTCGCTTCCATCGAGATCGCGCCTGCCGTGGCCGTGATGTTGCTGTTCACGTCAATGCTCTCTCCGATAAAGGAGAGTGTCGCGCCCGATCCGGCTTCGCTACCGACAGTGGCACTTCCGGCGGACGTAATTGTCAATGCGCCGCCCGAGGAGATTGTTTCCCCCTCGCCCTTCACCGCAGTTATCAGCGGAGCGGTAATTCCCAAATCTCCCGCTGTAGTCAACTCCCCGGATTGAACCGTCACTCCGGCGACAACCCTGCTCACGGCCAATACGCCGCCAGAGGCGTTCAGCGTCACGCCGCCGCCAAAGTCGCCAATATTCAACTGGCCGATCCCGAGATCGATCGTGTCCGCCTTGAATGTGAGTGTGCCTCCGGCATTCAACGCCAGACTGGCCGCGGTCGTGCTCTGCGGCTGGTTGCCCAGAAGGATGGTCTTCGCCGCGAATGTCACGGCGCCACCGCCAATCCCGTTAATCGCGCCGGCCTGTATCGAAAGATTATCCAGAAGCGGATCGCCGGCGGCGTTCGTTGCGCCGATTTGGCCGGAGCCGTAAATATTGATCGATTCATAGCTCAGGAGCGAAAGCGATTCCGCGCTCGCGCCGAGCGCCTCAAGGGCGGCGCTCGTGAGCACCAGACCGGTGTTGGGAGCGGCTGCGCCCGGCAGCGAGAGGGTGATGTCGCCACTATTCAATGCCAGAACCTTTCCTGAGATCGTCGCGGTGGCATCCAGGTCCGTGGTCTGCGAGGAATCGAGCGTGACGGCGATGCCGGAGATTTTCGCGTCCGGCCCAATGGTGAGAGCCGCGGTGTTTCCGCTCGTGACGCCGGTGCGGTCCACCACGGAGTCCGCGTTGCCACTCACACGGATCAATGCGCCGTTACCGACAATCGAGATCGCGCCGATGCCGGGCGCGCTCCCTACACCGAAGACTTCGGCGCCATTATCCAGCGTCAAATCCCCGGTCGCGGCGAGAATGATGTCGGCCCCGGTCAAGGGATCGCCCGCATTATCGACCGTGATGCTGCGGGTGGTCACATCCACTGACGTGGTGTCGCCAGTGATGGTCCGCACGCCGCCGATGAGCACGCTGCCCGCACCGAAGGAATCGAGATCGGACGCCTCGATCACCAGCGCCCCGGCGCCCAGGCCGGCAGGGGTGCCCGGGCCCGCGATCAGGATGCCGTCAGGATTGGTGGTGCTGATATCGACAATCGCTCCGCGGCCGCCCGGCGTGGTTTGCGCATCCAGGCTGCCGGCGATGGTCAACTCCGTGACGGCATTGACGATGAGGTGGCCGCCATCCTTGGGCAGCGGCGGGACCGGCTGGCTCGCCTTGGCGGCGCCTGTCGCGAGGAAGGTGTCCCCAAGAAAGGTGTCGTACTCCCCACGAGTGCTCAATATCGCCTGCGACGCGACATCAAAGGAAACCGCGGGAGGCTGGCCGGTCTGGGCGCGGTCCAGGCCGTTTAAATAGTAGCCCGACACCAGCGTGGACCCATCCGGTTCGACCGCTGACCCGACCGGGGCGGCGCCGGGAGCCGGCGTCACCAGATAAGCGCCGGAGAGGAGCGCGTATTGGGCGGGCAGCACGGTATAAACACCGGCTGGGACTCCAGCGCCCGCGCCAAGGTAAACTGCCATGCCGATATGCGCGGCCAGACCGGCATCACTGAAGCTCGCTTCATTCACCGGCGCGAAGCCGGCCTGATAGCCCGGTATGATGGCGAAGCCGCCGCCGCTCGAGAGGCCGGTATTCAGAATATCGACGGTACCCAGCGTGCCTGGCACGAAACGGTACGAGAAGATATCCCCTCCCCCGCTGATGTCGATATTCGACCCCGCGTCATACGCGATGGTCTTGCCGGAAATCGTGATCGATTTTTGCAGGAAACCGCCCGCGGTAATGTCCGTGCCTGTGGGATCAATCCACGATACCCCATTGAGGTCGGTGCCGTAAGGGATAATAAGACCCTGCCCGGTCACGGGATCGACCGCCGACACCGATGTGAGGCTCCCCTTGAGTAAATTCACATCCGTGGCAACCGGGACGGTTGGAATCCCCGCCGCCGTGCTGTAACCCGCGCCGGTAAGCGGGTCCAGCGGGCTGGCGCCTACCCCATCCCATCCCAGATTGATCTGGCCAAGCGGCGCGCGCAAGACGCCCCCCTGGTCTATGACGGACGCATAGACATTGAGGATGCCCCCGGCCGACAGCGGCAAATCACGCGTCCCGGCCGCGGCAAAGGTGACCGCCCCGCCGTCGTACGCGAAGATGTTGAAAATATCGGCCGTCGGCGGGTATATCTGGCCGGCTTGCATGAAGACATTGCCGGCCACATCGAGCGTCCCGTCGCCGCGAATATCCCCGTTATCGGCAATGAAGCTGGCGCCGCCGATTCCCTGGAGGGAGAGATTTCCAATATCGATCAAATCGGCGATGACGGTCAGCCGCCCATTCCCCGAGGTCGGGGATATATAAAACTGCTGCCCATTGGTAGCGCCCAATCCATTTGCCTGACCCTGCAATTGCGATGCACTGAGCGGTCCCTGGAACGCCTGCCCCAGTTGCACCAGCGGGGCGCTGATCGTCACGGGCGCGTCCGCATAGATAAAGCCGCCGGAGCCTGCCGAGATGCTGTAATTGGCGGAGAGGTCCACCTTCCCGCTGAATTCCACATTTCCAACCAAGGATAGTGAATCCATGCCGCTGCTCTCGAAAGTATCCGCCGCGAAGTAGCCCATTCCCGTCAACGGCTGGTCGTTCGACCCGATCACGAAATGGCCAATGGCGGTCTGCCCGGGGCCGTAGAACGGCACGGGAATCGTCGGCCCGGCCTGGGTGACCAGAATCTTGATGGTCGAGGGATTCTGGAGGATATTCGGGATGAGGAATGCCCCCGATTCGATGACGAGGCTTCCGCCGGTGGCGGACGGGCCGCCTGCGTCGCCACGCAAAGTTGCGTCCACGAATAATTCCTCCGCGCCATCCAACGAGATGGTGCCGCCGTTGCTCTCCACGGTGGTGGGAATCAATGGCGCACCGGCAAATGAACCGAGCTCCGGACTGACGATTTGACTATCGGCCGCCGCGACGTCGAAGCTGCTTTGAGCACCCGACACGTCGAGCGTCGCTCCGCGCTCCGCGACGATGTCTCCTTGCACGGTAATGGAACCGCCATTGAGCACCACGCCCGTGTTATAGCCGTACGCGTTTGCCGTTGGCACCGGGACGCCGGCTGTCGAGAGAACGCTCCCAGGCGCAAGGTCCACTGTCACCATCGGAACATTGCCAGTATCCGGGAATGCCGAGGCCGAACTCCCCGCGCCCTTGACCGTAATCGATCCGCCGGGTGCGATCACGCTCCCCAGGACGGCCACGGTGCTTCCGTTCAAAGAGATCGATGCTCCACCCGTCGCATCCGGATCGCTCTCGATGACCGCGCCTCGCGAGACAACCAGGTCGCCCCGAGCAACAAAGTCCCCTTGAAAACCAGTCAGCCCACTGGCGGAAAATGTCAGGTTGATCGCCGGGCGCGATTGCTGCGGGAGCAGCATTGGCGTCAGCGTGATGGTATTGCCCGTCTGCACGTCGGACTCGGCTACCAAGGTCGGGGCGGCCGGATCGATCACGGCGCCGGATCCAATCACCAGCCCGGCAAGCGGATCTTCGAGACTGGAGGTCGGCGCTCCAACGCCAGTGATGCTGAAACTCCCGAAGCCGCCCTGGCTGAAAAAGTCCGGCGACAGCACAAAGCTGTCCGCGCTGGCCACCGGCGCGCCGATGCGCACCAATGGGGCCGTGATGCTCAACGATCCCGCGCTGACTCCAACGCCCGCAAAACCCGAGAGCTCGGAATCGAGCGCCAGTTTGCCGCCGGTGACCGACGAGACACCGGGGTCCTGCCCGGCCGCAATGCTGATCTTGCCGCCCTTGCCGTATGCCGGGCTTCCGCTTGAGGCCATTTCCACCCCGCCGGAGACATCGATGGAGCTGCCTCCATCCAGGTCCGCGTTATACGCCGCGATGGACACCGAGCCTCCAGCCGTGACCTCCGGATAAAGATCAGGATCCGGCGCGCCAAGGCGGTCATCGATTATGACTCCCGCCGTGGAGAGGCTCGCATCGGCGCCAAGGGTAAACAACCCGTGCCCGGCTGCTGGAGGCAATACGTCCGGCGGCGGATTGGCCGCCCCATCGACCGCGGCAACATAGGGCGAGATATCATACGCTTTAAATGTAAGGCTGCCTCCCGGCAAAACCACTGAGCCGTCAATCGTCAGGTTTGTCGCGAGCAGGGTAATGGACGCTGTCGCCAGAGTTGCCATGGTCGCTCCCGGCGCGCTCGAGTAAAACTCAGCCCCCTGGGCGCTTACCGTGACGCCGGCGGGAATGGTGATATCCCCGGTGGGGTCAGTCACGGAAAGGATTCCGAACCCGTCCTGGCTGGTTAAATCCGGCGAAAGCAAAACCTGGGCGACGCGATCCGCCGCCAGCGGCTCTGGATTTCCAGATGCGTTGAGCGCAAAGGCCCCGGCTGGCGCAAGCGCGCCGTACGAAAAGGTGATTGACGGAGGAGTCGGATAGTTCGTCGGGAAGAACAACCCGTTCGGGTCCGTGGGATCCTGCGCCGCGAAGGCAAGGTCCAGGCTCCCGGGCATCGCTTGCAACTGCGGTCCGGTCGCCGTGGCGCCCACCTGGCGCGGCCCGTCCGCGGTCTGGCCAAGCAACTGCCCGTCGAGGGCCATCGAGGGAGCCGTGATGCTGATCGTGCCCCCGGGGCCGCCGAAAATATATCCCTGCTCGTAGTGGCCGCCGCCGATGAGCGGATCTTGAAAGGTGGAAGTCAGGCCATACTTGGCATGATCGACGGTGAATTGGCCCGTCAGGATTCCCGAGTACACAACATCCGGGGCGGCCTGGGAGATATCGTAGATATTGCCCCCGGCTATCAGTTGCGTCGTATCCACGACCGCGCCGGAATAATCGATCCACCCGCCCGAGACATTCACTTGCGACCCGCGCTGCATGACCACCGAGCCGCCTGCATTGATAGCGATGTCCCCGCCCCCAATTGTCAGCTCGCCTACCGTACTTTGAATAAGCGAGGCATAACCCGACGCGTCCGCAAGAGGCGTCCCGACCCACTCCTGCCCATTGTAGATGCCGGTGTCCCGGACATCGACTGTGATGGTTTGTCCGTGTAATAAATCCCTCTCAAGCGGATCGTTGGCCAATTGGGCGCCGAGCAGTTGAACCTGGATGATGTTCTGCAATACCGATGCGCTCACATCCTCGGAGCCGGCAACGTCGAGCACCGAACCCGAATCGAAATAAACCTGGGGGCTGCTTGTGGCGTTCGAATAGAATTTGAGGACATTCGCTCCCTGCACGACGGGGCCCCAGAATCCGGCGTTCACCGTGACATTTGCGTCCGGAGCCCAGAGGAGGGCATTGCCCTCGAAGTGGACTGCCTGGCCATCGATCTGAACGGTCGAGGGAAGTGACAGGACCGAGTTCACGATGATCCCGGCGCTATTGACAATCTCCTCGCCGGAAATCGTCGCCGAGCTGTCAATCTGCGGGAGGATGTCCGTGACGCTATCGGGCCCCAGGATCACCGTGCCGGTATCCGAGAATATAAATGGAGGAAGCACTACATCCGGGGGCGGATTGTCAAGGTCCGGGTTCGAAATCGCACCATAATCCGCCAGCAAGTTCACCCGTCCATTCAACGTTACCGTTGTGCTGCTCCCGATAAATCCATTCTGCGTCACGATCGCGCCGTCCATCGTCAGGTCGCCGCCGGGAATCGAGATAAGGCCGCTGTTCGTCGCGGCGCCCGCGGGGTCCGCCGCCGGATATTGCGCGCTCGAGATCGCTCCAACATAAACGTCCAGTCCGCGGAGGGTTGCGTCGGAACTCGGATGCGCGGCAATCCCGACCTGAAGCCCGGCCGCCAGGATCGTCTGGCCATCGGGGGTCGAGATTTCTCCCTCGTTGTCCACGTTCGGCCCGATCAACGCTATCAACCCGCCCACGTGCGCGGAGTTCGCGGGCGAAGCCAGGATTGCACCGGGCTGCACGATCACGTCGCCATTCGGAGGGCCGTTCGGGCCGGGAGGGGACGCCAGGGCTGAGAACAGGAATTCCCCGGTCGGATTATTCAGGAGTCCCTGGCTGACGAGGGTCGAATTGATCTCGAGCGATGACGCTACCAACGTGTGGACATTCACTTCAGACGAGCCCCCGAAAATAATCCCATTCTGGTCGATCACATAAACCTGCCCAGGCGCCTTGATCGCGCCCAAAATCTCCGACGGCACGGCCGAGGGATCGTGGATCATGTTAAAGGCGATCCAGGTGGAGACGTTTGACCCCCCCTTGCTCTGATCGATGTCCAGCGTGGTGTCGGAGCCGATATTGAACTTGCTCCAGTTCAGGGTCGCTTCCGGGGCCGTCTGCACTACGGTAACGGTGGTCTCTCCGCCGGCGCCGGTCGATTGGGAGGGCGTGTCCGCATTCTTCCAGGTCGTCACCGGGTTTGCCACCCCGGCGCTCATAAGCCCGCTGTCCGGGACCAGTCCGCCCGCCTGCAGGCCATTGGGGACGAATGCCGGCGCGCTCGCGTTGGCCGCCGCGCTGATGGCCAGCTTCCGGGCCGCGCCTTGCATCGCCCGGACCGCGGCGAGCGCGCGCGTCGTGCGGGAAAGCATGTCGCTCGCATTCTGCCGGGCCGCGGCCACAGACGGCGGCGTAAAGCTCCCCGGGGCGGTGGATCCGCTGCTGTTGGCAACCGTGTACCCGCCGCGAAGCAGGTCCCCCGCGAACGCATCACAGCCGATTGCGCCAACCATGGCGACGATGGCAACGCCGGAAAAAAAGAAGCTGGTCCAGACGCCGGAGCGCTGCGAGTACTTCCTGAACGGGATCATGGGCTTGGGAAAAAGGGGTAATGTCGGCTGCGTGATCTACCCTGCTCAAGGCCCGCGGAGCGGCGCCCGGCCAGCGCATACAAGCCACGCGCACACAGAGTCGCAAACCATAGCCGGACATCAATCCATCCACTGTAACAATCCGGTGACAATTGAGGTCGCTCGAGCGCGCCCGGCGCTTACTGTGCGCCGAAGCGGTCGATCTGCTCGAGCATGCGGCGCAGGACGCGTGAATTCCGGCCCGATCGAATCGGCAAATCGTTTTGCTTCGGAAAAAACTTGAATCCATGCGTCGTTCCAGTCATTGCCCGTTTCGAAACGGTTTGCCAACCTGGTAGAGTTTGATCGCCGCGCGCAGCCTGCCGGCGAGCTGCTCTGGAATGCCAGGCAACTCCAACGCGCTCTCCGCTGCCTGGATGGCTTTGGCGTAATTGCCCGTCTCGGAAAAGGCCTCGGCCAATGATGCAAGACTTTCAGGATCGGCCGGCGCGAGTTCATGGGCTCGCGCCAATTGGCTGAGGGCTTCCTCTCCCCGGCCAATCCGGAGCAGCGCCACGCCGAGACAGTAATGGCCAATCGCGTTATCAGGTTTGATCTTCACGCTCGCTGCAAACTGCGCGACAGCCGCCTGCGGCTGCCCAAGGTCCATGAGCGCGTCGCCGAGATTGAAATGGGCGTCGGCGTTGTCCGGCTCGTTGGCTATCGCGGCGCTAAATAGGGACTCCGCCTCTTCCGGCCGCCCCTCGCGCTCGACAATCGCGCCAAGATTTATATCCGCGGCAGTGTTTGCCGGGTCGAGCTGCAACACCTTCCGAAACTCCGGCTCCGCATCCGCAAGGCGGGCCGCCTTTACAAAAACATCGGCAAGACCGGAGTGCGCCTCCACGTTGTCCGGATCGATTCGCAGCACCTCGCGGAATTGTGCCGCCGCATCACCCAACCGCCCCTCTATGAAAAAGTAATGCCCGAGATTTCCATGCGCCATCGCGTAGTCAGGATCGATTTGCACCGACGCCGCGAACTGGGTTGCGGCCTGATCCAATTGGCCTTTCTCCACTAACGCAATTCCCAGGTCGTTGAGCGCCGTGTAATTCTCCTCCGTATTCGCAAGCGTATGGTTCCAGAGCGAGATGCTGTCCCGCCAGTAAGTCACTTCATGCATCGAAATTATCATAAGTACGGCGAGATACATCGACCCAATGACGCCAAGCGTGATCACAGCAGGACGCCGTCTCCCTGCCCAATCAATCACAAGCCATGTCCCGGCGACGGTAAGCCCAATCCCCGGCAGATAAGTATAGCGGTCCGCATAAGCCTGCTGGCCCACCTGTAATATCCCGATCACCGGCACCAGCATCCCCAGATACCATAGCCAGCCGGCAAGCAGGTACGGATGCCTCCGCCGCAATACAACAACAGCGGCAGTCAGCGTGATCAATAGCAAACCCGCCTCTATAACCTCCCACAGCGGCCACCCGTTCCTGACTGCCGGGTAAATCACCGCAAGCCGGGCGGGATAAATCATCTTCCAGATATATATCACATAAGCCACCAATGCATTCTCCAGTCTATATGCCGGCGGAACATATTCCATTATCCGGAGCGCCTGCCCTTGCGCAATGATGGTAGCCACGCACGAAAGCGCCGAAAGCGCGCAGAGCGGGAGTTTTTCAACCAGCAATCCAATGAACTGCGAGCGCCGCTGCAGCCGTCCCAACGGCCAGTAATCCACCAGCAAAAGCACGAACGGCGTCGTTACAAGCATCGGCTTGCTCATAAGTCCCAGCGCCAGCGCCGCCGCCACCCACGCATATCGAGCGCGCGAAGGCTGGCGCGCATATCTCGTGTAAGCCCAAAGGGCAAGCATGAAGAAGATGCCGCTTAGAACATCCTTCAACTCCGCCACCCACGCGACCGACTCGATCCGCAGCGGATGAATCGCAAACACCGCCGCGACAAAACCACTCGCCCAGA
>Ga0182024_10004426_pt1 | contig 32342 bp, 27 predicted proteins | sample P32metaG_FD_120480 | JGI IMG/M metagenome (GOLD analysis project Ga0182024, IMG submission 120480) | Permafrost microbial communities from Stordalen Mire, Sweden - P3-2 metaG (Illumina Assembly) | ecosystem: Environmental > Terrestrial > Soil > Wetlands > Permafrost | place: Sweden: Stordalen...
CCAAGCGCCCGTGGCGATTTTATGTGTTGGCGCTGGTTTTCTACACCCTGGCGCTTTTTGCCAAGACCACGGCCTGCACATTGCCAGCCGCGTTGCTCTTGATTTTGTGGCTGGAAAAAATGCTCGTTGGCTGGCGGCGTCTGGCGCGGGTCGCGCCGTTTGTGGCGATGGGCCTTGGCATGGGGTTGGTGACGGTCTGGTGGGAAAACCATCACCAAGGCACACAAGGCAAACTATTTGCGATCGGGCCGTTGCAGCGCGTGCTAATTGCCAGCCGGGCATTATGGTTTTATGCGGGCAAATTGCTCTGGCCGGCGAATCTGACCTTCAGTTATCCGCGCTGGACGATCTCGGCCTCTGATCCGCGCGCGTATGGTTGGTTGCTGGCGACGATGGTTTTAGTGCTGGTAATCTGGCGGGCGCGGCGGTGGGCGGGGCGAAGTGTGGAAGTGGCGGCAGTGTTTTTTGCGGCAACGTTGAGTCCGGTGCTGGGATTCATTATGCTGTACACATTTCAGTTTTCATTCGTGGCGGATCATTACCAATACCTGGCGTGCATTGGCCCCATAGCGCTGGTGGGGGCGGCAATAAAAAGAAAACTTTTTCTTGGGCCGTGGTTGGTCGCGGCGTTGCTCATAACGCTGGGTGTGTTGACGTGGCGGCAGTGCCGGATGTACGCCAGCGACGAAACACTCTGGCAGGCAACCCTTCGCCGGAATCCCAATTCCTATCTCGCTCACGTGAACCTGGGCGTCGATCTCTACACCAAAGAGAAGCAGGTGGATGAGGCGATGGTTCACTTTCAAAAGGCGCTGGAAATCAATCCGGACGGCGCGGATGCCGACTACAATCTCGGCAACGCGCTTCTGCAAAAAGGGAAAGTGGACGAAGCAATCGCCCATTACCAAAAGGCACTCCAAATCAAGCCCGACAAAGCAGACGCACACGACAGCCTTGGCCGCGCCCTGGTCCAACTGGGACGGACGGATGAAGCGATTTTACAATACGAAAAGGCATTGGAAATCCAGCCCAACTACCCGGACGCCCGCAACCACTTCGGCCTCGCTCTCCTGCAAGAAGGCAGCGTGGACGAAGCAATCGCCCAATTTCAAAAGGCGCTGCAAATTAAGCCGAGTCTCGCCGAAGCCCACAATAACCTCGGCAACGCTCTCCTGCAAAAGGGCAGCGCGGATGATGCGATCTCCCAATTCCAAGAGGCGCTGCAAATCAAGCCCGGGCTCGCCGAAGCCCACAACAACCTCGGCAATGCTCTCTTGCAAAAGGGCAGCGTGGACGAGGCGATCTCCCAATTCCAGGAGGCATTGCAAATCAATCCCGCATTCGCGGATGCCCACCTCAACCTCGGCATCGCTTTTTTCGAAAAAGGCAGCGTGGAGGAAGCGATTTCCCAATTCGAAAATTCGCTGCAAATCGCGTCGGCCAATTCAAAGGCCCTGAATAATCTAGCCTGGGTCCTGGCCACCTGCCCGCAGGCCTCATTGCGCAACGGCAACAAAGCGGTGGAACTGGCCCAACAGGCCAACGCGCTCACCGGCCGCAAGAACCCGGTATTTCTCAGCACCCTCGCCGCTGCCTTCGCCGAGGCTGGCCGATTTGAGGATGCCGTGCAGACTGCCCGACAGTCCGTTGCACTGGCGCAGGCAGCGGGACGGCAGAATTTGGCGCAGCAACTCGGCAGCGCATTGAAACGTTACGAGGCGGGACTGCCTTTGCATCCCTAACACCCACCTGTCACGTTCTTAATTGAATGAACTTGCCGCGGCGCCCCCTCAACGATAGCCGCCCGCAGCGTTTAAGGTTTCGCCGGTAATCCAGCCGGAATCCGATGAAGCGAGGAACGACGCCACGGTGGCGACGTCTTGCGGCTGGCCGATGCGGCCCAAGGGCGTTTGCGCCTCGGCCTGTTTCTGAAAGTCGCTGCCGATGAAACCGGCAGCATGGACGCCTTCGGTCTCAATCATGCCGGGATTAATGGTATTGACGCGAATCCCGCGCGGCCCGAGTTCCTTGGCCAGCGATTTGGTGACGGTATCCACCGCGCCTTTGGTCGCGCTGTAAACGGAGGCGCTCGGGGGCGCGGCGGTGCTCGCCACCGAACTGATGTTGATGATGCTGCCGCCGGAGGGGCCAAACTGCTTGACCGCTGCCTGGGTCGTAAGAATCAGCCCGAGAACATTTACATTGAATTGCTTGTGGAAATGTTCCTCTGTGATTTGTTCCAGCGGAAGGAATTCATAAACGCCCGCGTTGTTCACGAGAATATCAAGCTGGCCGAAGGCTGTTTTCACTCCGGCGAATAAGCGCTCAATGTCCGTCTGCACGGCTACGTCTGCCTGAATCGCCAGCGCCTTTCCGCCTTGCGCGATGATTTCACTAACGACCTGGGCCGCGCCGGTTTTGCTGGAGGCATAATTGACGACGACAGACGCACCGTCCGCGGCGAGTTGCTTGGCGATGGCAGCGCCGATGCCTTTGGAGGCGCCCGTGACGACGGCAACTTTCCCGGCCAATTTTTGTGATAAGGTATTGCTCATATATTTTCCTTTCCTTTTTGTTTTTAATGCTTGACTGATGCGAGGGCTAAACGTGAAATATTTTTGAGTTTGAGATTCGGCGGTCCGCGACGATGCCACAACCTTCAGGCCGCCAGCGCGAAAGGACGCAGCCAGGGCGTGGAACGCTGGCGGGCGGACCAGGCGGCGGCGCTTTGCACTTTTTCTTCCGCGAGCACCGGCAAGACCAGAAGCGGCTCACCGGTCGAGGACGCCAGGGCATAGGCTTCATTCACTGCTTGATAGACCAGGCGCGAAGCCACGTCGGCGTATTCTTTGCTGAACCTTTTCACCAGGGCCGACTTGAGTTGCTCTGCCTTGGAGATGGGAAACATGGGGATGTAATATTTGAAGTTTTTCATATTTTGTTTTTGTTAAATTTAACTGACCGGTCAATTCTTTTTTCGTCGATACATTCAGGTGTGTTATCATTTTGTTTCGTTAAAAAATTCCTTAGGCTGCGACTGTCTTTGCCCCGAGGAAATTCATGAAGGTGGTTTCCAGTCCGTTCAACACTTTCAGGTCATTTTGCACCCGGGCTTCCACCAGCATTCCGCAAAGCAGCGATTGCAAAGTCTGGGCTGCGGCCACGGGGTCCTTCACGGTAACGGAGCCTTCGCGGATTGCATCGGCGATGGCGCTTTCCATATACTTTCCACTCGACCGCATTAATTGCTCGCTCTTGGCGCGGATTTTTTCGTCCAGCGTGGCAACTTCGCTTCCGACGCTGGCATAGGGACAACCGCACACGTGCCCGTATTTTTCGGCCTTCTGCTGCTGGTCTGCGTAAATCAACCGGCACAAACTCTGGATTCGTTCCAAGGGCGGAACTTGCGGGGAAAAGATGCTGTCCATCCTCGGACGCTTCTCCTTCCAGTGTTCCTCATAGGCCGCAACGACCAAATCCGCCTTGGAGGGAAAGAAGTGATAGAAACTGCCCTTGTTGATCCCGGCGCGCTTGCAAATATCGTCCACGCTCACGGACCCATAGCTGCTGTCCCAAATGAGATCGAATCCCACTTGCAGCAACTTTTCTTTAGTTTCACACGTCTTTTTCATACTCAACCCACTCTCACTAATTCTCTCTTAACGTTCACACTTTCGCATAATTTGACTGATCGGTCAAAATATTTGTTCAGAAATATTGTAATAACCGTTTTTAGGTTCAAGTCATTATTTGATAACTACTTATAATTTGGCAGCGGAATTGGGATATCCGCCAGACTTCTTTTATTTTAGCCAAAGTGTTACGTTGTGTCTGCCGTTTGAAAGATTATGCACACTATAAATCAATCTGATTGGCAACACAGCCATGACTTCGTCGGTGATTTTGGAACGGCGGAGAAAAATACGCGCCGGGTGATTCTGCTCACCTCGGTCATGATGGCGGTTGAAATCGTGGCGGGCCTGAAACTGCATTCAATGGCGCTATTCGCGGATGGCTGCCATATGAGCACTCATGTAGCAGCATTTCTCATCACCGCCTGGGCTTATGTCGTGACGCGCAAGAATGCGGCCAATCGCCGCTACAGTTTCGGTGCGGGAAAAATTGGCGTTTTGGGAGCGTACACCAGCGCGATCATTCTTGCCGGTATTGCCCTTTTCATGCTGGTCGCGTCGGTGCAACGCCTTTTTCAGCCGCTTGTCATCCATTACAATGAGGCCATCGGCGTGGCGGCCGTCGGGCTGGTGGTGAATCTCGTCAGCGCGTTTCTGCTCAAGGACAGTCCTCACCACGGACACGAACGTGAGCATGGTTCCCACTCTCACAAGCACGACATCAACTTGAAATCAGCCTACATTCATGTGCTGGCGGATGCGGCCACCTCGGTGCTGGCGATCATCGCGTTGACGGCGGGCAAATTATGGGGAGCAGCGTGGCTGGACCCGGTCATGGGGATTGTGGGCAGCGCGGTCATCGCCCAATGGGCCCGCGGCCTGATTCAGCAAACCCAGATCATCCTTTTGGACAAGGAGCCCGAGGATTGCGATTTGAACCACGAGATACGAAAGGCGATTGAATCCGACGGGGATTCCCTCATCACCGATTTGCATATCTGGCAAGTGGGCTCAAACAAGTTCGCGGCCATCATTTCCGTGGTGGCTCATCACCCCAAATCGCTTGAAGATTACAAAGCCCCGCTCAAGGAACATGAGGAGCTCGTGCATGTGACGGTGGAAATCAATCGTTGCGATGCTGAACACGAAGCCACGGCTCCCGCGCATGGCATTTGAGGAAGCCGGTTGGATCGCGCGCCGCTTTATCCGCTGGCCAGCTTGAGTTTATTCACCAGCACCGGCCGGGAAGTGGCGGAGTCCTCGCCGGGGCTGCAAGCACCCCCATTTAAGGCTATGCTCAGGCCGACAAAACCCACGAAATAAACCATATCGGTATAGAACGAGCCGACGACGAAGAAAAACATGACAGCTTTGGTGATGAATAAAGCGTAGAGACAGCGATTGGTTTGCAAAAGGGCCGGGTCGCCCAATTTATAGTTGCGGTAGAGCACCCGGCCGCTGGCCACGAGAAACCAGACGAAGCCAATGAGTCCGGCAAGGCCAAACGGTAGTAGCACGGAAAGCGGTCCGTTACGACAATCCCCCATCGCGATGGCTAAAGCTCCGCTGTCATTGGCCTGGTTGGATTCATTCTGAAAAATCTGAGGAAACTTTCCCGGTAAATTATGAGCCTCACCCGCTGCGAGGGCGATTGCCGCGATGTCGCTGCCCCGGCTGGCTTCATCCCGCAAGATCTGCCAAACCCAACCGGCATCCGGGCCAAGTCCTTTTCCCAGGACAAGGTGGCGGGGCACTTGCGGCCAGACCTCTTTCCATGTATTCATCCGCCAATGAGTTGTTTCCCTGGCGTTGCTGACGACACCCTTGTCAAGATGAAACGGCAGGAATGAGAGCGAACGTTGCATGGAGCGGGGCAATTTATTCGCGAAAGGCACGACGAGCAAGGCTGCCAGCACCGCGGCCACAACAACGGCGCCCACCACGCGCGCGCGAAACAATCCCTCCAGGCAGAACATCAGGAAACACAACAACGCCAGATCGAAGACGAGGAAACGATAGCCGCCCAGCAAACTCAGGACCGCGAAGAAGCAGAAGGCCAGCAAACGCCAGTATTTTCCAGAGTTAAAAATTCCCCGCAGACCGTAGCGCGCCAACAGGAGGGCGATGACGGCAGCGCTGGCCAAAGCGAGTCCGCCGAAGCGCGGGAGGTCGGCGACAGATCCGGTGGTGAAGGCGTCCGCAGGCAAGATGTAAAAGACAGAATAGAAAGCCGGCCCGATCACCAACGCAAGACTGGCAACCGCGGCGGAAAGCGCGCCCAGAAAGAAAAGTTTGACATAAAGATCCGCCTTGCCAATCGGGATGCGCTGCGCCGCCAGGGCGAAGTAACCCAGCACCGCAACCAACAATACGACATACCGTCCGCCGCCTGTGCCGCCAGTAAGCATGGCAGTAGCCAGCACGACGGCAGAGATGAAAAGCAAAGGCCAGGTGACGGATGGGACGGAAATAAATTTCCCGCTCCGGTTCATTATGCAAGCGAGCACGGATGCGAAAAGGCTCACCAATATCATAATCAAACAGAAAGATGGCTTTCCGGGCAGGAAATAAAGGCCCGCAGTGGTATTCCACGCCAGGACGAGCAGGGGATAGTGCCAGCGAGCGCTCGAGTCGCGATCGGATAATGGGTTCGCTTCCCCAACCTTCTTAAATTCGTTTTCGAGCGCATGGGCCTGGCCGATTTTTTGGGCGGCGCAATCGAAAGCCGCTTCTTCGTTCAATCCGAATGCCATCTGTTGCTCAATTTCCTCGCACAGGTGATTCTCCAATTCGTCCAGCGGCACGGGAGTCTTGATGCCCGCCGCCAGCATCTGCCGGCGCCATTCCAAAATGCGTTGATCCAGGTTAAACATATCGCTCCTTCCACAATTGTTTGAATACGGCGGAAACGGTCACCCATTGTTCGCGCTTTTTCTGCAAGGCCTTTTTGCCGTCTTTTTTAAGCGAATAGTATTTGCGCTTGCGCCCGTTCTCCGCCCGGCCCCAACGCGACGCGATCCAGCCCTCGTATTCCATGCGATGCAGCACCGGATAAAGCATCCCATCGGTCCATTCGATTTTGTCACCGGACAACCGTTTCACCTCCTGAATCAGGGCATATCCGTAACTTTCGCCCCCGGAAAGGATGGACAAAATCAACGGCTCGGTCGAGGCCGCCACCAGTTCTTTAGTTAGCATGGCGGCATAATACATGGCATGGCTATGTATGTCAAGCGGTAAAAAGAACACTGGCAATTCTGAACAAATCTTCAGTAACACATCCGCCGGGCCTCCCTTATTTTAGGCCAACGGTATGGAATCCAAAACGATTGAAATCGAAGAGGCGTCCCGGCCAGTTCGCGATGTCAAGGATCGCCAAACTCTTCTCTTTCTTACCGTGCCTCACGCGGGCAATATCGGCAGCCGCGTGCTTAAGCAAGCCATACATCGTATTGACAAGGAAAGAGGTTGTTGCCTCCGGCTCTTGTCCGTCATCGTGGTTGCCGCCGTTTTTTTGGCCGGCCGGAGTTTTGCGCAAGATGCCGCCACAGCCACCAACGCACCGCCGCCACTGGCTACGACAAATTCTGCCAGCACGCCGGAGCAATTCTGGAACATTCACATGGAGGCAACGTATATTGGCGAGTGGCACCCTTCCTTCCCGGCGCAGTATTCTGGCCCGCAAAGTCTGGACAACCATTCGCTCACAGCGGAAACGGTCGATTACGACTTGTTCCTCGGCGCGCGGTTGTGGGAGGGGGCCGAATTTCATGTGGACGGTTTGTATTGGCAGGGGTTCGGCTTCAACCATACCCTCGGCATTGAAGCCTTTCCCAACGCCGAGGCTTACAAAATCGGCGCGCAAGCCGGTAATGTCGCGCCCGTGCGCGTCTTCCTCCGCCAAGTTATCGGGCTGGGCGGCGAGGAGGAACCGGTGCCCGATGACGCCCTTCATCTCGCCGGGCAGGAGGACGTGTCGCGCATCACTCTGACGGTTGGACAAATCAGTGTCCTGGATATTTTCGATCAAAACTCCTACGCCGGCGACCCGACCACGCAGTTTTTGAACTGGGCCTTTGTCGGCAATGAAGCCTGGGATTATCCGGCCAACAGCATTGGCTACATCACCGGATTCGCGGCCGAATTGAACCAGCCCAAGTGGACGGCCCGCTACGGCTTCTTCCAGATACCGCGCGTCCAGAATGGCATGGCCGAAGACCCCGCCTTTCTGCGCGCCTGGGGCATGGTCACGGAGTTGGAACGCCGCTTCACCCTCCACGATCATCCGGGCGCGGTCCGTTTGCTGGCTTACCTGAACCGCGCGGACATGGGCAGTTACGAGGAGGCGGTGGACAACCCGGTGCGCCCGGCCGATATTATTGACACCCGCGCCTACCGTCTCAAATACGGTTTCGGACTCAACGGCGAATACGAGCTGATCAAAGGCGTCGGCGTCTTCACGCGCCTGGGTTGGAACGACGGCCAGTCCGAAAACTGGTCCTATGCCGACGTGGCCGAGGCCGCCTCCGCCGGGGTGAGCATCAAAGGTGCCTTCTGGAACCGCCCCAATGACACGGCGGGCTTGGCTGGGAACGTAAACGCCATTTCGCGCGAACAGCAGCAATTCTTCGCCGATGGCGGGCTGGGCATCCTGGCCGGAGACGGGGCGCTCAACTACGGCTTGGAGCAGACGTTGGAAACCTATTACAAATTCCAAATCTGGAAAAATATCAGCGCCACCGCCGATTATCAGTATGTGATCAACCCGGCCTACAACAAGGACCGTGGCCCGGTGTCCATCTTGAGCATGCGTTTGCACTGGGAGTTTTGAGCCGCCGCCAGAACAGTCAACACTATAAATACCACCCAGGCCGCCATCGACACCACTTTCCCTATGCGGAAACCCAACGGGGAATACTCCATGCGAAACAGATGATGGCCCGCCGCCAGCGGGATGGTCCGCAGGCAATAGTTGGCTGGCAGGATCTGATACCGCGCCTGCGAACTGCCCGGCAGTGCCAGAGCGCGCCAGCCGCGGCTGTAGGAATCCGTGATAAGCAGCAGGCAGGGCGTTTTTGTATCCGCTTCGATGGTCGCAAAATCGGTGCCGGACTCGAGCAGCTTGACCGTGCCCATTTCCCCGGCTGGCTGCGGCGCGGGCTCCGGCTGGCTCTCCAGGATGATTTCTTTATCCACCTGAAAACTGTCGTTGGTCAGCGTGGAAAATATCTCATGGAAATTGGTCATGACTCGGAAACGGTCCACTAACAACAACCTGGGCAACGGGTCATTCATGGTCAGATACGAGCGTTTTTGCTCCATAATTACATAACGGCCCCGCAGCATCCGCCATTCCGAGGTGTGGGTCTTTCGCGGTTTCGTGTTGTAGGGATCCGTGTCGTAATCAATCCCCAGCGTAAAATAGAGGTAGCGGATGTAGCGCAACAAGGCCGCCGGATCATCCCCGTCAAGATTCAGATATCCAGTCGTCATGGCGTTGTTGGGATTGTCGCAAGTGATTCGGTAGTCCCCGGGGTTTTGCGCCAGGAAATGGACAATGGGAGGCGGATCGACCGGCTCGTTTCGGAACGTCATCAGTGAGATCTCCGCGAAGGAGGCCAGTTCAATCACGGCCATCAGAAGCATTCCGCCGCACGCCATCCGGCGGTGTGATCTGGCCAGCAGGAAAAGGGCCGCCGCAAGGAACAAACAAACCGCCCCCCAAATCAAGCTCCGGACGAAGCGGGCGCTAGTGTCCGCAACAAACGCCGGGACCGTATAAAACTCGTTCGGCAATGTTTCCGCGTTGCTTATCTCGATTTTCTTTAGCGCCGCCGTCCACCAATCCAACCGGTGCGGCACCACGATGGCCAAACCAAATAATGCGACTCCCACACCGGCAACTCCCGCAATCAACCCCCATGGAACCTTCCGGCCTCGCAGCATTTGGTCCAAACCCACGCCTGCCAGCATCGATAAAAAAAGCGCCGCCAGCCACAGGAATTTATCCATGCCCCGGAACAGGTTGAAGCCCGGCACGTAATTATACAACAAATGAAACAGCGGCGTATAGCCGCCCATCGCCAACACCAGCGTAATGACCAGCATGATGATAGAAAACCGCCGCACTGTTCGTTCACCGCGCACCATCCCGTACACCGCCAGCACCAACCCCATCACACTGACGAACAGCGTCACCTCCGTCACATACCACCGGCCCCAATACGCGACACGATTCCCGTTGCCAAAACACCGCGGCGCCAGCAGCGTCAAAAAATTCTCGGGTGGAAAGGAATAGGATGACGCGAAGTCGTAGGACCGGCCGATGCTGCGCATGCTTTCGCGCGCTTCGTCCAAGCCAGTGAATAATTGCACCGCGCTCAGGGCAATTCCCCCAATCACAATCCCCGCCAGACCCAGCATTATTTTCCCGCGCTGCCGTGCGCGCCTGAGGTTTAAAACCGAATAAATCCCTGCCGCCACCCCCATGTAAAATACATACTGCGGATGCCCGGCGAAAATCGACATGGCCATCGTGAACATCCCCAACAGGCACGGACCCAGCGCCGGCTGGTCCATCAATCGGTCGATGCTCAAGAACAACAACGGCGCCCAGATCAACGTGCAAAGATTGGGCAAATGCCCGGCTTGAATTTGCAGAAAATGTGGCCCGCAAAACATGAACATCATCGCCGACAAAAGGCAGGCCAGTGAATGCAAACCGCGCGAGCGCACCCAATAAAACGTGAATACGCCGCCCAGGAATACATGCAGCGCGATCGTCCAGTTTATCGCTGCCTCCAAAGGCGCCAGCAAATAGAGAAAATTCAGTGGGTAGAGTAGGGCCGACTGGAAGTTCCCAAGAAACGGCGTGCCGCTGTAGTAGTGTGGATTCCACAGCGCCAGATTCCCCGATTTCAATTCATGGAATCCAAAATACCGCCAATGGACAAAATAGTGCGCCAAGTCCATCCCGGCGTCTGACAACACTTCATCAGGATTGACGAACAAGGCATTCCCCAATATGACCAGGATAAACCCAGCCAGCAGGCCCAGGCAAAGCCAGTTGGGAATTTCCGGCAGTACCGGCGGGGAGGGTTCAGGCTCGCTTTGGGCAGTCGTCATGCAGCGCACCCAAGACTAACAGCGCGGCTTGGAACGGAAAGCAGAAACAATCGCAAGGCAGCCAACGATATGAAAACGAAGCTCGCTTCCTTTAAATACACCGGCGCGAGTTGCAAGTGCCATGGGCGCAAAGGGGACCGGTCACAATTTTGCCTCCTCGTGCAGTTCTTGCGCCAGTCCCAAAGGGGTGAGCGATTTGTCACGACCGTTTCGAACCAGCGTCTGGATCGCGGGGCAAAGAGAATTCATCACTTCCTGCATCAATTCGACCGAGCGTTTCAATATCAGGTGATTCTGGCGCGCCCGCCGGCGCACGCGGAACAAAAGTTCGTTGTTCTCATCCACCAGCGCCTGCACCAGCGGTTGGTAATCCGACGGCAACAAAGGAATCAGGTCGGCAAAACACGCGCTCTCGTCCTGGCCCGCCGCCTCGGCCACGGCCCAACGGCATTGTTCCCGCCACTCCCGGACTTCATGGATGAGCAGGCCTTGCGCCTGGATCAGGTGAATGGATTGGGACATTTCAGTCGCGGCGCGGGCCACGAGATACCCCTGCTGCCGCTCCAACAGGGCCAGCATTTCACCGTAATTTTTCAACTCGTCACGCAGCGCTTCGATTAATTTTTTGAGACTTTCTATCATGGCTAATAATTCACGGCGGCCGGCTCCGGCAGAGAAGAGATGTCGTTTTCATGGTTACAGATCGTGCCGGTTGGGGTAAAATCGAATGATTAAATTCCGGCAATGCTTGCGCGGCTGGACATGGACTGCATAAACTCGCTTGGCACCGATCATTCGACACTGTTTAGCAGTCACTGTGCCACGTCAAAAAACCTTGATTTTAAAGGGCTTTTACCAGTTTTTGGCTTTAAAAGAGGAAAAACCTGCCATGGCGGACAGGATGAATTTGCCCCGCCATCTTCCCTGCCAAATTACCCTTGATTTTAGGCCAGCCAGGGCGCGCCGGCTTGGAGATATGCGAGGATCTCGCGTCTGTCTTAAATTGCAGACTTCTAAGCGTTCAAAACACAGAATGGCAGAAGTGTTTCACGCCTGTTTTTCTTGACTCAGCCGGGGAATTTCAGGAACATCCCAAAAGCATGAAAGCCATCATTCCCGCTCTTTTAGGCTTTCTGCTCCTGGCCGCGCCGGTGGCGGTGCAAGCCCAATTCGGTTACACGACAAATGCCGACGGCGTTACCTGTACCATCACCAATTACACCGGACCGGGAGGGGCTGTGGCCATTCCAACCAACATCAACGGCTTGACGGTCACCAGCATCGGTTCGAATGCGTTCTATGGTAACCAGAACTTGACCAGTGTCATGATTCCCAGTAGCGTGACCAGCATCGGGGATTATGCGTTCGAGTTCTGCATCAACCTGACAAACACCCCCATCACCAACGGCGTCACTAGTATCGGTGCCTTTGCGTTCTCTTCCTGCTTATCCCTGACCAGCGTTACGATTCCTGGCAATATCACTAATATTGGTGATTATGCGTTCGCGTTCGGCTATCTGACCAACGTCACGATTGCCAACGGCGTCACCAACACCGGAAATTGGACGTTCCTAGATTGCCCCTACCTGACCAGCTTCACAATTTCTTGCAGCGTCACTAACATCGGAACCGGGGCGTTCGCCAACTGCACCTCTTTAACAAACGTCGCGATTCCCGCCAGCATTATCAGCATCGGAGACGAGGCGTTCCAGTCCTGCTACCAACTGACCAGCGCAACGATTCCTGGCAATGTTACCAGTATCGGGGTGTTGGCATTCTCCGGCACTACCCTGACCAACGTCATGATTCCCAGCAGTGTCACCAACATCGGCCAGCAGGCCTTCGAATCCTGCGCCAGCCTCCCAGCGATAACGGTTGACGCACAAAATTCGTTTTATAGCAGTACGAATGGAGTATTGTTCGACAAGAGTCAAGCCACGCTGGTCGAATTTCCGGGCGGCTTGGGCGGAAGTTACATCATCCCCAGCAGCGTCACCAGCATCGGAGGCTATTCATTCGCGAATTGCACCGGCCTGACCAACGTCACTATCCCGTGCAGCGTTATCAACATCGGGGATTATGCCTTTAATGGCTGCAATCTCCTTAATAGCGTCAGGATTCCTAGCGGCGTCACCAATATCGGGAACTATGCCTTCAGTTCCTGCTACCTCCTGACCAACGTCAGTATTCCCGACAGCGTCATCAACATCGGGGCGGGTGCGTTCGAAACAACCGCCCTGACCACCGTCACAATCCCTGGCAACGTCACCAACATTGGGGACTATACGTTCAATGAGTGCGGCAGTCTGACCAGTGTCACGATCCTCGGCAACGTCACTAACATCGGGGATTATGCGTTTGATTCCTGTAGCAGCCTGGTCAGCATTTCGATCCCCAGCAGCGTGACGAGGATCGGAGATGATGCATTCTATGGTTCCAGCCTGACTAACGTTTCGATTCCCGATAACGTTACCAGAATCGGGGATTTTGCGTTCAGTGTCACCAGCCTGACCAATATCACGATTCCCAGCAACGTCACCAACATCGGGCTGGTTCCATTCTCTGACTGCATGAACTTGACGGCGATAAAAGTGGATGCGCAAAATTCGTTTTATAGCAGCACGAATGGGGTGTTGTTCGACAAAAGCCAAACCACGCTCCTCGAATATCCGGGAGGCCTCGGTGGAGCTTACGCCATTCCATGCACCGTCACCAATATCGGCGAAGGGGCTTTCGCTGGCACCGAACTGAACTGCGTCACAATTCCCAACAGCGTCATCAGCATCGGGGATTACGCGTTCCGAAACGCCAGCCTGAACGACGTCACGATTCCCGGCAGCGTCACCTTCATCGGGGAAGAGGCGTTCGCCCAATGCTTCTACTTGGACGACGTTTATTTCCAAGGCAACGCTCCCGCCGTAGTGAATATGTTCCCAAGTGATAGAAACGCGACGATTTATTATTTGCCCGGCACCACCGGTTGGAGTTCCCCTTTTTCCGGTCGTCCGGCTGTCCTCTGGAACCCGCTAATCCAAACTGCCGACGGCAGCTTTGGCGTACAGAACAATCAATTCGGATTCAACGTCACCGGCACGAACAATTTCACGGTCGTGGTGGAAGCTTGCACCAATCTGTCCAATCCGTTCTGGACTCCGCTCACGACCAACACGCTGGCCAGCGGTTCGTTCTATTTCAGCGATCCGCAGTGGACTAATTACCCGAGCCGATTCTACGGACTCGCCATGCCCTGACTTCTCACTTCTTCGGGGGCAATTGTCAATAAACATACTTGACAAAATGGCCCCGACACGCGTTTTGACCCATGTTTACAGGCGTTTCGTGTTATAAAAAAAGATCGGTTCATGGGATGTGGGTTTTTGGACCTTTGTGCTAAACTCCTCCGATGAGCACACATTGCCTGCCCGCCAACTCGCGAAGTGCAGAACGAAAAGGCGGTAGGGTGAGACTCTGTCGAACCCCGAAATTCTACGGGGCGCCCACCCTCGATCGATCTATCAAGGGCTCGACCCCCGAACTACTTTCGGGGCTCGCCCTACCTTGGAGGGGCATTCGGCTTGGTGCGCCCGATCAAACGCGTCCAACCTCAGTCAAACCGAGCCAAATCGATGTTTTATTATGCAAATGCTTTTAAACAAACCACTTGTGTAATAATGGCCTTTTGTCCAGTCAGGCTCAGTCAAAGTGAGTCGCATCGATTTGAGAGTAGCACTGGAACCTGGATCTCAGTTGCGACAACAAAATCTGTTGACATTTTGCCTAATCTGCGATTAAATAGGTTTAAAGATTAGTATCCTTAGTAAGTCACTTATGATTAACACAGAGCCAGCGCCAAAACCCCTCTCGCGCAATGAGGGGCTTAAGGCACATAACCCGATACTGTCGGGGACGATCAGCCAGACGTTGGCCGATGCCTCGAAGGACCGGTTTTCCGAGGACGATTACGAATTCTTGAAGTTCCACGGCATTTATCAGCAGGACGATCGCGATAAACGCAAGACCGGCAAGCAATACATCTTCATGGTGCGCGGCAGGTTGCCGGGCGGGGTGCTGCATCCGTCGGTTTACCTGGCCTTCGACCGGATTTGCGGCGAATTCGCCAATAATACCCTGCGCATCACCACGCGCCAGGGCTTTCAATTTCACGGCGTGACCAAGGGCAACCTGGGCAAATTCATGAAGGGCCTCAACGACGCCATGGCCACGACCCTGGCCGCCTGCGGCGACGTCAATCGCAATGTCATGGCCGCGCCCACGCCAGCCACCAGCCCATTGGTGGATGAGATTCAAAGCCAGGCCGCCACCATTTCCGACGCGCTTCTCCCCAAAACGCGCGCCTATCATCAAATCTGGGTGGGAGGCGTGGAATTGAAGTTGACAGATGAGGACGCCAATTTCGTCGATCCGCTGTACGGCAAAACCTATCTGCCGCGAAAATTCAAGGTCGCCATCGCCATTCCGCCGCTCAACGACATCGATGTTTTTACCAACGATTGCGGTTTTGTCGCCATCATCGAAAACGGCCGCCTCGCCGGCTACAACCTGCTCGCCGGCGGCGGGATGGGAATGAGCCACGGCAACGCCGCGACGTATCCGCGCCTGGCCGATGTGATCGGTTTTATCAAACCGGAGCAGGTCGTCGAAACGGCCAAAGGCGTGGTGAAGGTCCATCGCGATTTTGGCGACCGGACCAATCGCAAACACGCGCGCCTCAAATATGTCATTCAGGAACGCGGCGTGGACTGGTTTCGCGCGGAGTTGGAACAGCGGCTCGGTTTCAAATTGGAACCGGCGCGGCCTTTCGCCTTCACCAAGCAGGGCGACCTTTACGGCTGGCACCAGCAATTTGACGGGAAATATTTCCTGGGCCTGTTCGTCGAGAATGGCCGGATCAAGGACGCGGGCAATTACCGCCTGAAAACGGGATTGCGGCAGGTGGTGGAACAGTTCCAGCCGGAACTGCGCTTGTCGCCGTCGCAAAATATCCTGCTCATCAACGTCAATCCTAATGATAAGGACGCCATCAGCCGGATGCTGGCCGAACACGGTGTGGCGGTGGAAAACCAGGCCGGTGTGGTGCGGCGCGCTTCCATGGCCTGCCCGGCCCTGCCCACTTGCGGCCTGGCCCTGGCCGAATCCGAACGGGTCATGCCCGACGTCATCACGCGCATTGAGGCGTTGCTGGCGGAAATTGGTCTGGCCGATGAAGAGATCATCGTCCGCATGACCGGCTGCCCCAACGGCTGCGCCCGTCCCTACACGGCGGAACTCGCTCTGGTGGGCCGCGCGCCGGGAAAATATCAACTTTACCTGGGCGGAAATGAATCGGGCACCCGCCTGGGCCGCCTTTACAAAGAGAGCGTCAAGAATGAAGATCTGGCGGCGGAATTGCGTCCGTTGTTCGCGCAATTCGCCCGGGAACGAAACGGCGCGGAACGGTTTGGCGATTTTTGCCAACGCGTCCTTTTGGCGGCGGCCAATACGCCACCGCCCGCGCCGGCCGTCGTGCCAGCTTAAGGGCCGCTGTGGAGAATTCCACCTTAACGGTCCGCGAAGTGGCGGCGCTGGACGCCCAATTCGCGGAGCAAGGCACCGAGGAAATTTTGGCATGGGCCGCGGCGCGCTTTGGCCGCCGGGCCAGCATCGGCACCAGTTTCCAGGGGGCCGGGCTGGTCATGATGCACCTTGCCAGGGAAGCCAATCTTTCCTTCCCGGTATTTACACTTGACACAGGCCTGCTTTTTGCCGAGACCCTCGAATTGAAGCGGCGGCTGGAGGACTTTTACGGCTGGAAAATAGAATCGCTCCATCCCGACTTGACCCTCGAACAGCAAGCCGAGGCCCAGGGCCCGGCGTTGTGGAACCGTGATCCGGACCTGTGCTGCACCATGCGCAAAGTCATCCCGCTGCAATCGCGATTGCGCGAATTGGATTGCTGGATCACGGGCCTGCGCCGCAATCAATCAGAAAGCCGGGCCGGCGTTGGCATCATCGAACTCTACACCGTTGACCAGAAGACCGGCGGCGACATCGTCAAATTGAATCCGATGGCCGCGTGGTCGCGGGACGCGATCTGGCAATATATTCGCCAGCACAAAATCCCGTATAATCCGTTGCACGATCAGCGCTACCAATCGATCGGCTGCATGACCTGCACGCGCAAAACCGGCGACGCCGAAAGCGAACGGGCCGGACGCTGGACGGGTTTCAAAAAAGTCGAATGCGGCATTCACACCTTCATGTCCAAAAAGGTTGATTTCCAAATCTGACTCAGCACAAGCTCTGCGCCAACATGGCTTACAAAGACATCAAACCGCCCGCCGGCGGCAAGATCACCACCGCGGCGGGCAAACTCAACGTGCCCGAAAATCCCGTCATTCCGTTCATTCGCGGCGACGGCACCGGGCCGGATATTTGGGCGGCGAGCGAGCGCGTGTTCGAGGCGGCGGTGCAAAAGGCGTCCGGCGGCAAACGCAAGGTTTCGTGGTTCGAGGTTTTTGCGGGCGAAACCGCCTTCAAAAAATTCAACAACTGGCTGCCCGACGACACGGTCGCGGCTTTCCAGGAATATCTGGTCGGCATCAAAGGTCCCCTGACCACGCCGGTGGGCGGCGGCATCCGCTCGCTCAACGTCGCCCTGCGCCAGATGCTTGACCTGTATGTCTGCCTGCGGCCCGTGCAATATTTTCGAGGCGTTCCTTCGCCTGTCAAACATCCGGAAAAAGTCGAAATGGTCATCTTCCGCGAAAACACCGAGGACATTTACGCCGGCATCGAGTACGCGGGCGGGACGCCGGAGAGCCAAAAAATCCTGGACTTTTTGGAGCAGAATTTTCCCAAGGAATTTAAAAAGATCCGCTTTGGCAGCAAGGAAGCCACGGCCCAGTGGCTCAAGCAGCTTGAGGCGGCGGGCGCTCCGCCGCGGCCTGCCATGGTGGATGTCGGCATCGGTTTCAAACCGGTCAGCTATCTCGGCACGATCCGACTGGTTCACGCCGCCATCAGCTATGCCATCGCAAACAAACGCAAAAGCGTCACGATTGTCCACAAGGGCAACATCATGAAATTCACCGAAGGCGCGTTTCGCGATTGGGGTTATAAAATTGCCAAAGAGCGTTACGGCGCGGTCGAGATTGACGCCGGGCCGTGGTGCAAAATTCCCGAAGGCAAACCGGGCGCGGGCCTTGTCATTAAAGATTCCATCGCCGACATCACTCTGCAACAAGTGTTGACACGGCCCGAGGATTTTGATGTCATCGCCACGCTGAATTTGAATGGCGATTACCTGAGCGACGCGCTGGCCGCGCAAGTGGGCGGCATCGGCATCGCCCCCGGCGGCAATATCAATTACCTGACCGGCCACGCCATTTTCGAGGCCACCCACGGCACCGCGCCCAAGTACGCGGGCAAGGACATGGTGAACCCGGGCAGTGTCGTGCTCAGCGGCGAGATGATGTTCCGCCATTTGGGTTGGACGGACGCGGCGGACCTGATTTTGAAAGGATTGAACGGGGCGATTGCCTCCAAACGCGTCACCTACGATTTTGCCCGGCAAATGACCGGCGCCACAGAAATCAAATGCTCAGAATTCGGGTCCAACATCATCGCCCACATGTGATGGATAAATTTCCCTCCCAGGACCGCACGGGAAGGACGACAGAAAAACCAACCGTTCAACCATGGTGGATTTGTTTTGGCGTGTGGTTTATTTTGCGCGGTGAATCTTCACGCGCTGCCTCGCGTGCCTCTGCCGCCACTGCGCGAAAGGCCGCTGCCGATTTCGCAGGAGCATTTTGACGAATATTATTTTGGCGGCGAAACCAACGATCAGTTGACCATTTCCGGGCTGGGGCTGTTGGACGAAAGCTGGTCCGGTTATGCGCTGAATCGAACCGGCGAATCCGTGATCCCTTTTACCATTCCGGCGCTGAATTCTTCCCGCGAATCTTTCCAACGTTACGGCGGTTGCGGCGGGTTGGTACCACAATGTCGCGCTTCTTACCAACGGCACCGTGGTCGCCTGGGGCGACACGAATTACGGCTTAACGAATATCCCTTCCAGCGCGATAAATGTGGTCGCCGTAGTAGCAGGTGGTGAATTTTCCTTGGCATTGAAATCGGACGGAACTGTGGTAGGATGGGGCCATGGCCAAACCAACATGCCGTCTGGTATGAGCAATGTCCTGTCCATCGCAGCCGGTTCCTCGCACAGCCTCGCGCTGATCAACAATGGAATACTGGTCGCCTGGGGTGACAACACTGACGGCCAAACCAACATCCCCTACTTTTCAACCAACGCGGATGTTAAATTAATTGCCGCTGGCGGCGGCCACTCATTGGCCGCGATCTTTTCTCCCTGGGTTCAGTATCCCGTTGATGTGTCCAAAGATTTGCTCCTCATTTACAACACGAACTCGACTGACAGTTCCAACGTTTGCGCCTATTATCTGGCCAATCGGCCCATGGTCAGCAACGCCAACGTTCTAGGAGCCGGCGGTATCACAAATGAAACTACATATCCAACTAATTTCACGAATGATATCGAATATGAAAACATTCAAAAATAGCCTTGGAATCGTCGTTTTATTAATGGTTACACCGCATGTAATTGCGCAAGGCTTCGCAAATCTGAACTTCGAGTTTGCGAACATTCCCAACGGAACCTCAACTGGCTCACTGATTCCAATTGCTGACGCTCTTCCGCATTGGTTCGCGTATTACAACAGTGCGACTTTTGGACTCGAACCCACAACACAAATGGCATATGACGGCATAAGCACCGGTGGACCTGTTATTTCTATTCTTGACGAAAATAATCCAGGTGCACCGTATTTTGACCCACTGCAAGGCAGTTATAGCGCTTTACTTTTTGGAGGAGTTGGATTTTCTTCTTCCATCAGTCAAACAGGAACGATTACAGCCGGGACGCAATCCCTCCTGATGGATGCTTGGTCATACGACGCTTCGCCGATAGTTGTGATCAACGGAGGGCCTATTAACATGATACCGCTACAGACCTTTGCGAACTACACGCTTTTTGGTGGCACCGTGCCCGCCGCAGACGTTGGGCCGTCCGTTACACTCAGTTTTACCGAACCATCCCCGGCAACCGGAGGTCCGAGCGAGTTTGAACTGGACAACATCTCGTTTTCTCAGACCGCTGTTCCCGAACCAAGCATTGCTGCACTAGCCGCGATGGGCGGACTGCTTTTTGGTGGGCGAAAGTGGTTTGCGCGGCGCTGAGGCTCTCGTGAGAACGACAAAATCAATCGCCGCATTTTTAATGGTTTTCATCTCCGTTTTATCGGCTCAGGCCCAAGGCACATTTTATAATCTTAATTTTGAGTCTGCAAATTTGACGCCGATACCTGCAGGACAATATGGCGGCGACGTTCCGATTTCTTCCGCGTTGCCGAATTGGAGCGCGTCAATCAGCGGCGTTCCAGTCACGCAAGTTTTGCAAAACAATTACACTCTTGGAGCTGCAAGCATTGACATATTGGGTCCAAGTTGGAATCAAATTAACCCTGGTATTATAGATGGGAATTATACCGTATTTCTTCAATCCAATCCCGTCGATAGCGCTTCCATTTTCCAAAGCGGCACCATCCAGGCCAATGCGGAATCGCTCGAATTCGAATCTGCCGATATTTTAGGCACTGGGTCCTTGACCGTCTCTTTTGCCGGGAACACTCTGTCGCCGGTGTTACTTTCGTCCGGGATCAGCCCATCGGGACAGCCGTACGATTTGTATGGGGCCAATATAGCGCCTTACGCAAATCATATGGGAGAACTTGAGTTTACCGTGCCGACGACCTCACCTTATTATGTAGAGCTTGACGACATCTCGTTTTCTCAGACGGTGGTTCCTGAACCAAGCATCGTTGCGTTGACCGCGATTGGCGGACTGTTTTTCGGCGCACGAAAATGGCTTGCGCGACAATGATGAACCTGTGAAGACGATCAAACGAATCGCCGGGTTCTCAGTTGTCTTTCTCGTATTGTCTTTGGCCCACGCCCAAAGCTTTGTGAATCTAAATTTTGAATCCGCCAATGTGCCTGCATCCGGGTTGGAGCCTTACGGCACTTTTGTTCCTATTACGTCAGCTTTGCCAGGTTGGACAGCCTACTTGGGCCCTCAGCAAATTACGCAAGTGGGGTACAATTCTCCGACCTTGGGCACAGCCACTGTTTCCCTTATTGGTCCCACCTGGAACAGTTCTGATACTTCTACTTATCTTGCCGGAATAATTGACGGAAATTACAGTGTCGATTTGCAGACTGGTGTCGGTCCGCCGAGCTATACCGGCGGTGAAAACGTTTCCATCGCACAGAATGGCACAGTGTCATCCACTGCTCAATCCATACAATTTGAGGCATTCGAGCTTACTCCATTAACGGTTTCATTTAATGGTAACTTCCTTTCCCCTGTTGCGCTGTCATCAGGCACGAGCCCTGACGGGTTGCCTTACACTTTATACGGCGCGAACATTGCGCCTTGGGCGGGAGTGTATGGCGAGTTGGAGTTTACGGCAGATTTTAACGGTAGTTTTAATAATGTTGTACTCGACGACATAGCCTTCTCCCCAAATGCCGTGCCTGAACCCAGCATCGTTGCGTTAACCGCAATTGGCGGGATCCTTTTTGGTGCGCGAAAGTGTTTTGCACGGCGCGGATGCTTGTGAAAACCAAAAAGCGAACTGACACCGGACGGGACTGACCTTTACCTTTACTTTAAAGTTGGCGCGAGAAATGTGACGGGTGTGTTTCGGGTTGTGACGACAAATGTGACGGGTTGGTGATTTTTGAACCGTCTCATTTACAATTATTTACAACAAATGTGACGATGTGACGGGTGTAACAGGGGGAGGGGCTGTTAAGTGCATAGTTGGGAGTGAGGAGTGGGGAGTTCAGTCCCGAATGGGGTTTCGGGGTTCAGGTCGGAGGTAGGAGATTAGAGATCAGACATCCGAGGTCCAGACTCGGCAGGCTGATCGAAAGCTAAAAAGCAGCAATATGTTGCGGGTCTGTTGCGGCCGTGTTGCGGATTTTGTTGCTGGTTAAGTGATTGACTATCAATAATGTAGCGGATGTTGCGGGGTTTCCGAGCATCATATCGATGACATCGGTTTTGTGCTCTTTTGACCTTTGGTGGCAAATTCGGTGTTCGCAATGATTATAGGTAATTCGTGGCATTTCGTGCTAAGATTTTAGCCCCGAAATGCTTCGGGGTTCGGTTCGACGCCCGCCGTCGCTGAAAGCTGTGGCGCGCCAAGGAGTCTCACCTACCGCTGACTTCAGCACGTGAAGATTTGGCGGGGCAAACGGCCCGAATCCAGGAAAAGGAGCTACATGTTGCCGTTCTGTTGCTTTTCATGTTGCCAGTTAAGTCGTTGATTATCAATACTTGTTGCCGTGTTGCCGATTTTCTGGACCTATGTATCAATCTGCCGCTTCTTGCAGATTCTAGGCGGCTAATCAGGGCTACAGACGCATGGATGGCCCACATTCCATCATTCCCCATTTTTTAAAGCCACCACGGGGCGGCGCAAGAGTTGTCCTTGATAGGTGTAACCGGCCACCAGGGTGTCGGCCACGGTGGCATTTTCCACGGCGGGAATGTTTTCCGGCAGTTGATGCAATTTGGGATCGTAAGCGTCCCCCTCCTGGCTGGCGGTTTGCACCAACCCAATGCGGCGGGCGGCTTCGCGGCAGGCATTGTGAAACTGGCTGATTTGTTCCAACAGCGCCGGCTGGCCGGATTGCCTGGCGGCCTGGAACAACGCAAATACATGATCCAAAACATGGGTGATAACTTGCAGCCGCTCCGTTTCGGCCCGGCGCAATTTTTCCACTTCGAGGCGCAAATGGGATCGTTCGGAGTCGCTGGCTCGTTGCATGAATTCGGAAAAGGCTTTGGCCTCAGCCGCCATTCGTTCGGTGATTTGTTTGGCGTTTTCGGCGGCTTGTGTGGTGTGGATTTGGAGTTCCAGCCATTGATGGGTCGCGCCGCTGATCTGGCCGGCCAGTTGGTCCAGTTTTTGAATTTGACCGGTCGCTTCCGCCAGAAGGCGGGCTTGGGAGAGGGCTTGTTCATCGGCGCTGCGTCGCAGAAATGGAGTCAAAAAACTCAACGCGCCCAGCGTCCCGCAAAGAATCAGCAAACCTCCCTCCTGCCAGGGCAACGGACGATGGCCGAATTTCAGCAAGAGGGCGGCCAGCCCCAGAAAAAGGGCGTCGATCAAAATAAAAGGCCACAAGGGCAAGGTCGGTTTCACATCACTCATGTTCTCGCTAGGGTAAATTTAAAATTGAAACTGCAAAAGCGGAAAGTGCGTTTCAAATATTTCTTGCCCGACAGACAGCGGGGGCTTAATATATCATTGGGTTGAGAAAGGGCACGAGTCAGGAACGGAAAGTTCCGTAGGAGTTGAACATATGAAGAATCACGCATCACCTTATTGGGTCAATCTAATTTCCATCACTACAGCGGCCGTTTGCATCGGCGTTCCCTGGAATCTGGCCATGGCAGACGATGCGGTTCCGAGCCCCGCGCCAGCCACCATAACCGCGCCCCCGGCGCCGCCAGCAACCCCGCCGCCCGCCCCCGCCGCGACACCAGCCCCCGCGCTGCCCTATGGCGTATCGGAGGTGGTCAAAATGTATCAAGGCGGAATCAACAAAGATGTTTTGGTGAGCTATGTTGAGAATACCGTTTTGCCGTTCCATCTCACGGCGGATGCCATTATTTATCTGCAACATTTGGGGATGCCGCAGGAGGTGACGGCGGCCATGATTCGGCGTGACGGCGAATTGCAGAAACAAGCGATGGCTGCCTACCAACAGCAGCCGTCCGCGCCTTACCCGCAACAACAACCGCTGGCCCCCGGCAATGCGCCTCAGCCGATGGCGATGCCCAACACACCTCCGCCAACCGTGAACCCATATCCGGATGTCGCGCCTCCTCCTCTAGGTTATCCGGACTATAGTGGTTACCCGTATTCCCCTTACTACTATGGGCCGGATGTTGTGGTCGCCGGTGGCTGGGGTTGGGGATGGGGGCCTCATGGTTGGGGATGGGGTCCAGGCTTTGGCCGCGGTGGATTTGGCAGGGGAGGATTTGCGGGCCACGGTGGTTTTGGCGGCCACCGTTAAGAGGCGGCGGCCAATTCTTCCTCGAAATCCACGATCTCTTTGATCTGGACGAGGAACCATCGGTCAATTTTGGTAAGGTTGAAAATCTCCTCGATGGTGAAACCCGTTCGCAGGGCGTGGCGGATGAAGAATATTCTTTCCGCATTGGGCGCGCTGAGTTTTTGACGAATCAGTTCCCCGGGCAAAATGTCCCGATCGCCGTAAACTTCCCCGCCGATGCGCCACGGTTTGCCATCGCCGCCCAGGCCGTGCCGGCCAATTTCCAGCGAGCGCAGGCACTTCTGCAACGATTCCTTAAAGGTGCGGCCAATGGCCATCGCCTCGCCCACGGATTTCATTTGTGTGTTGAGCGTTGGATCCGCCTGGGCGAATTTCTCGAAGGCGAAGCGCGGAATTTTTGTGACCACGTAATCAATGGTCGGCTCGAAACTGGCGGGCGTTTCGCGGGTGATGTCGTTGCGAATCTCGTCCAATAAAAAGCCCACCGCCAGTTTGGCGGCGATTTTGGCAATGGGAAATCCCGTAGCCTTGGAGGCCAACGCCGAGGAGCGCGAGACACGCGGGTTCATTTCAATGATGGTCATGCGCCCGTTGTCGGGGTTGACCGCGAACTGAATGTTCGACCCGCCCGTTTCCACGCCCACCGCCCGGATGACCGCGAAACTGGCGTCGCGCATGATTTGATATTCCTTGTCCGTCAGCGTTTGAATGGGTGCCACGGTGATGGAATCGCCGGTGTGGACACCCATCGGGTCAAAATTCTCAATCGAACAAATGATGACGCAGTTGTCGGCTTTGTCGCGCATGACCTCCATTTCATATTCCTTCCAGCCAAGAAGCGATTCCTCAATGAGGATTTCGGAGACGGGCGAAAGTTCGATGCCGCGTTTGGCCATGGTTTCAAATTCTTCGCGATTGTAGGCAATGCCGCCGCCAGTTCCGCCCAAAGTGTAGGCGGGTCGAATGATCAACGGGTAACGCCCAATTCTTTCGGCGACCGCGCGGGATTCTTCGAGATTGTGGGCGGTGCCGCTGATGGGGACATCCAAACCGATGGAGAGCATCAATTCTTTGAAAATTTGCCGATCTTCGCCGCGCTCGATGGCGTCGGCATTGGCGCCGATCATTTCGATGCCATGTTTTTCGAGCGTGCCGCTACGATGCAAAGCCATGGCCGTGTTCAGGGCCGTCTGGCCGCCCAGCGTGGGCAGCAACACCAGTTTTCCCTTCGCGCCCAGGCGCCGCAATTCGGCCATTTCGCGGACAATGATTTTTTCGACGCACTCAGGCGTGATCGGCTCGATATACGTGCGGTCGGCAAATTCCGGATCGGTCATGATCGTCGCCGGATTGGAGTTCACCAGAACAATGCGGTAACCTTCCTCGCGCAGGGCCTTGCAGGCTTGCGTGCCGGAATAATCGAATTCGCAGGCTTGCCCGATGATGATCGGCCCCGCGCCAATGATGAGAACGGAATGAATGTCAGTGCGTTTGGGCATGATTAAAAATCCTAAAAAAGTCTGGGCTGCTTGCCGCCGGGTGCTTTGATCCCCAGTTTTTGATAACTCAATTCGGTGGCCACGCGGCCTTGCGCCGTCCGGTTGAGATAACCTTCCATAATCAGGAACGGCTCATAAACCTCTTCCAAAGTGTCCGCTTCCTCGCCCACCGATACTGCCAGGGAATTGAGGCCGACTGGCCCGCCGCCAAATTTCACCACAATGGTTTCCAAAATCCGCTTGTCCATTTCATCCAGGCCGTTCTGGTCGATGGCCAGCATGGCGAGGGCTTGATCGGCCACGGGCACGGTGATTTTGCCGTCGCCCCGCACCTGGGCATAATCCCGCACGCGCCGCAAGAGGTTGTTGGCAATGCGCGGCGTGCCGCGGCTGCGGCGGGCGATTTCGTGCGCGCCCTGCGGATCGATTTCAATGGCGAGCAAATTAGCGGACCGCACCACGATTTTCTGCAATTGGTCGGCCTGGTAATAATCCAGGCGCTCGCGAATGGGAAAACGGGTCAGCAACGGCGCTGTCAACAAACCGCTGCGCGTGGTCGCGCCGATCAGGGTGAATCGGGGCAAGTTCAGCCGCACACTGCGGGCGTTTGGCCCCTGGTCAATGATGATGTCCAGCTTGAAGTCCTCCATGGCCGGATAGAGATATTCCTCGATGGTCTTTTGCAAACGGTGGATTTCATCGATGAACAAGACATCGCCTTCCTCCAGATTGGTCAGCAAGCCGGCCAAATCGCCGGCCTTCTCGATGGTCGGGCCGCTGGTGCATTTGAGGCCCGCGCCCATGGATTTGGAAATAATATGGGCTAGGGTGGTTTTGCCCAAGCCGGGCGGCCCGCTGAACAACAAATGGTCCATGGCCTCGCCGCGCTGTTTGGCGGCCTGCACGGCAATTTCCAGGCGTTCCTTGACGTTGGCCTGGCCGACAAACTCGGAAAAAAGCGACGGACGCAGCGTCATCTCCAACGCGGCATCCGGCTTAGCCAACACATCCGATACAAGTCTCTCCGGCATCGCGGTTGAGGATGGGCAATGCCGCCCACACTGACAAGGGAAAACTCATCCCGAAGACTTTTGGGGCTGGCCCGGCCAGCTTTCGTTATTGAGACGCGTCTGGATTGGGGGGCGGTTTGGGCGAAGCGGTGGGCTGCGTTGGAGCGCCTTCGACTTCGGCCAATGCAAGTTGCTCGGGCGCGACGGTGGCAAGGCCAGGATCTGCCGTCAATAATGATTCGGGCCGGACGACGGGGATGCGGCGCAGTTCGTCGGCTGCCGGCAGGTCTTCCAGGCTGCGTAATCCGAAATATTCCAGGAACAAACCCGTTGTGCCGTAGGTCATGGGGCGGCCCACGACTTCGGCGCGGCCAACTTGTTCGACCAGGTCGCGTTCGACCAGGGTTTGCATGACGCCGTCCACGGCCACGCCACGGACTTGCTCGATTTCAGCCCTGGTGATGGGCTGGCGGTAGGCGATGATGGCCAGGGTTTCCAGCGCGGGTTGCGAGAGACGCGATGGGCGCGACTTCAACCCGACCAGAGCAATGATCCAGGGCGCAAATTCCGGCTGGCTGGCGAATTGCCAGCTTCCGGCCACGCAGGCCAGGCGGTAGCTGCGTTGGGCGGCCTCGTGGTCCTTTTGCAATTCTTCCAGCGCGGCGGTGATGGCCGCCTCTTTCGTTTTTTTGAAGGGCTTGGCGGCATCGCCGTGCTCAGCGGCAGCGGCGAGGAGATCACGCAGTTCACCGGGGTTGAGCGGCTTTTGGGCCGAAAACAAAATCGATTCCAATATAAATTTCAGTTCCATGCAAAGCGTTTCTTAACTGGCGGCCGCCGCGTCGGGCAGGGCGGACGCAACCGGCGCGGCCGGGGCTTTCGTGATTTCTATCGTTCCAAAATCCTCCGCCTGCACGCAGACGATTTGTTTCAAGCGAATCAATTCGAGCAAAGCCAGGAAGGTGCAGACCACTTCCGAACGGCTGGTGGCGGCGTGGAACAAATCGGAGAATTTCACCGACGTCTTTTCCGCGATCAGTTTGGCCAGGGACTCGATCTTTTCACTGACAGACCATTTGTCCTCGAAAATTTCGCGCAAATCTTCGCGCTGGCTGACGCGCTTAAGCACTTCGTTGACGGCGTTGATCAGGTCAAAAACGGAAGCCTCCGGTTTGGAGACGGGCGCGGGGGCGGATGACTCCTCGCGCACCGGCAGGCGCGGGAAAATATTTTCCTGCTCGATTTCCCGAAGCTGCAGATGAACCGCGGCGTCCTTGAATTTCTTATAGGCGACCAATTGGCGGATCAGTTCCCATCTGGGGTCTTCGGACTCCTCCTCTTCGGCATTTTCGATTTGCAGGTCCTTGGGCAAAAGCTCGCGGCTTTTGATGTACATGAGCGTGGAAGCCATGACGAGGAATTCGCCGGCGATGTCCAGATCGAGCAGGCGCATGACGTCGATGTATTCGATGAACTGGGTGGCGAGACAGGTCAAATTGACTTCATAAATATCGACCTCCTCCTTTTTAATCAAATAAAGGAGCAAATCCAGAGGCCCCTCGAAAACCTCGAATTGGACTTTGTATTCAGCCATGCGGGAAAGGCTAAAGGCTAAAGGCCAAACGCTAAAGGAAAAATTGAATGGCTTTCGGGCGCAAGTCGGGGATTTGAAACCTGGAATTTCGGAGATGGAACGATGCGGAACCAAAATGCCGTGAATTTCCACGCTTTTTATGCGGTACAAAATCACAACATATTGTCATCAAGGCATTTGCGAATATTTTTGTCTGGCTCCTGAGGTCAACCCGGCCCTGTCTGAATCAATCTGACGTTCTTCCGGCCACGAACACTCTGTCTTCCATCCACCTGCCAAATCATTCCTCAAAGCCACATCGAATGGGGCCCGCCCGGTTGTCAACAAATTATTTTCATGTCCGCATGCCCTTTTCGGACGGATTCAAAACGCCAGTATTCGCGGCTTATGCCTCCCACTCCAAGCCAGTTCGTCCGTTTGGGCGCGCAGACTTGCGTTTTTGGGCTCTTCTCCTTGGCGAGCGGAAAATTGCCTTCCACAACGGTCGCTGTGTATTCCCCTTTCTGTTAATCGAGGCATTGTCACTTTGAGCCCATGGAAATTACCGGAAGCTCTATCAGGCTCGCATTCTGCTGCGTATGCCAGACGCGCTGAGTGGCTTTGACGAAGCTTTCGGGCTTCGCATACATAATGTTCGCCACGTAAGTCTGCGGGTTGCGGTCGTAAAGCGGAAACCAAGTTGATTGAATCTGCACCATGATCCGATGCCCCGGCAGGAACATATGACTTACATTTGGCAGCCGGAGCCGATAAGGGAGCACCTTGTTGGGTTCGATGGGATGTGGGTTTGCCGGGTCCAGCCGGTAGCGTCCGCGTAGAATATCTGCCGAAAGCATCTGCTGATAACCACCGAGTTTAGGGTTGTCGGGGACCTCCTCGGGCCAGACATCAATGATCTTTACCACCCAATCGGAGTCGCTTCCGCTGGTGGAAGCAAATAACCGGGCCATCGGCTCTCCGGCAACACGCAGCGGCTCTCGGAGAGCTTCGGTCTCATAGACCAGAACGTCTGGACGGGATGCGGCATTGCGCTGGTCATCAACGAGCCACTCCCCCCAAGTCGGGTCTCCAGAAAGCGTGGGCCGTTGGCGGTAAGGGACGGGCTTTGCAGGGTCTGAGACATATTCGTCGTATTCCCGCGTCAAGGGAGCCGGCTGTTCGAACCCGAGCCGTCCGCCGGGGAGAAGATAGAGGTTGCGCGCATGATCCGGGCACCCTTCAGCACAGGAGCGTGGCCACGCATCGTAGTGATGCCATTGGTCGGCGCCGGTTTCATAGACAAGTGCGCGCGGTGTGTCCGGCATCGGCGTATCCTTCAGATAATGGTCGAGGAAGGGCTGCATTATCGTGCGTCGAAACCAAGTTGCCGTGTCGCCTTCGAATTGAATTTCGCCGATGCCGCGGCCTTCGCGTCGTCCTTGTCCGTGGTTCCAAGGCCCCAGGACCAGATGAACCATCTCGCCATTGGGGTCCTTGCCTGCCAGGGCTTTGTAGAGAGCGGGTCCTCCATAGATGTCCTCCTGATCGAAGAGACCAGAAACGATCAGCATAGGCACTTTTAGTGGCTCTTTGGCGAGCAACTTGTCAACGGCCTGGTCCTGCCAGAACGAATCGTAGGCCGTGTGGTTCGTAATGTCGCGCCAAAAACCAAGTTGCTCAAGCCCGCGCGATGCGGCCATGGCTCCGGCAGTGCCGAGTTTCAAGTATTCATCGTATGTGTCGCGATCCCCATCCCACCACTTCTCGCTGTTCGCGCGCGTCGCCTCCTGATCGTAGATATAATTGAGCGTGCCGTCCTGGCGAAAGGCCCCGTTGTGGAACCAGTCATCCCCGATCCAGCCGTCAACCATCGGTGCGAAGGGCACAGCAACCTTCAGCGCCGGATGCGGATGCACTGTGGACATGACTGTGGTGTAGCCTTCATACGAACCGCCGATCGTGCCGACCCGCCCGTTGCATTCGGACACATGCTTTACCAACCAGTCGATGGTGTCGTAAGCGTCGGTGGCCTGGTCAACTTTCGTAGAATTGAGTGGACCCTGGAGCGGCCGGGTCATTACATAATCGCCTTCGGACCCGTATTTGCCGCGCACGTCCTGGAAGACAATGATGTAACCAGCGGCCACCGCCGTGTCGTCCATTTGCGGAACGGCTGCGGCTAGATGCGAACTGTTAAAGCGCATCACCCGCTCGGACGCGTTATAGGGGGTGCGCGTGAGCAGAATCGGCGCTCGGGTGACACCTTTCGGCACGAGGATGAAGGTCTTGAGCTTCACCCCGTCGCGCATGCCGATCATTTCCTCGCGCTTTACGTAGTCGAAGGTGTCGTTCCTGGGCTTGAAAGTCTTCGGCGTATCGCGGGGCAACTTTGTCTCATTTTCAGCGGCGTGGCCGGCGCCAGAGTAAAACATGACGCCGACCATTGTCAGAGCCACCCAAATTACGAACCGGTGGAAGGTCGCCAAACCAGTCTGGCGACCGCAAATCTTATTCTGCCATTTCTCTTCATTTGTCATCTCGCCAGGAGTTAACGCCAAGGACGAAAATCAGGCAAGCCGCATCCAACCGCGCTGATGCATCGGGTTTGGAAATCTCATGGCAATGGCGGTTTACATGGCAAAACTCGGGCCACACTTGCCGCATTTCTATTCCACCGCACAGCGAAGAACCGGCCAACGTCCGCTCCTCACGCCCTTGGCCTTTCGTGAGCTAATATGAATTGGTATGGCGAAGGAGCCCGCCGGACGGTATGCTGCCCGCCAGAAAGATGAAACGCGCATCCGCCAACCGCCCTCGCTGCATCCTGATTGCCGGCCCCAACGGCGCGGGCAAGACGACCTTCGCGCGTGAGTACCTGCCTAAAGACGCCGGGGTGGTTCATTTCGTCAACGCGGATTTGATCGCCGGTGGCCTGTCTCCGTTGTGGCCGGAGAGTGCGACGGTGGCGGCAGGACGCCTGTTCCTGACCGAGCTGGACCGGCTCTCAACGGCGCGAGCGGACTTCGCCTTTGAGACGACGTTGAGCGGACTCGTTTATCTGGGCCGCCTGCGCCGTTGGAAGGCTGCCGGATACCATATTGAGATCATCTTTCTGCGTTTGCCCTCGCCCCGGTTGGGGTTGCGGCGCATCGCCGCGCGGGTCAAGCAGGGCGGGCACAACGTTCCGCGCGCCGATGTGCTGCGCCGTTTTGCGCGCGGCTGGGCAAATTTTCAAACAGTTTACCGCCCGCTGGCCGACGCCTGGGCGGTGTATGACAACTCCGGGGAAACTCCCCGGCTCCAGGAGCAAGCACCATGAAAACACCGATCCGCCACAAACCAGCCAAGACCTTCGCGGCCATCGTGGGCCGCGCCCTGCGCCGGGCCGGCCGGGCCGCCCGCAAAACCGCCCGCGCCCACGGCACGCCAGTCTATCTCTGGCGCGACGGCAAGGTCGTCGCCCAAAAACCCTGACACTTCTGGCACCCCGGCCGCTTTCCGCTTTCTGCTTTCTGCTTTTCCCCACACTCCCCACTCCGACCTGCACCCCGTAAACTGTTCCCCCGAAGACTTTCGGGGTTCGGGGCTGAACTCTGCACTTCGCATTCTCCGCTTTCCTCTTTCCCGTCAAGGGGGTCATCAAGGGGTCAGTCCCGCATAACCACATATTTCTTGATCTCTTGTCTTCTCTGGCGCAAATTGGGTTCCGTGGCTAGAAATGCGGTGCGGATGGAGGCGCACCGGGCGGCGGACTTGGGCAAGGAATGGAAAGCGGTTCGACGTGGCTGGTGTTTGGGCAGCCAGGAATTTCGGCAGGCGTTATTAGAGGAAATGCAGGGCCGGAGCGGGCCCCATCACGGCCGGCAGGAGCGGCGGGAAACAGAGGAAGCGTGGGCGAAGCAACTGCTGGCGGAGGAACTGAAGCGGCGGCGTTGGACCGTCGCGGAACTGGCGCAGCGTCGCAAAGGCGACGCCCAGAAGCTCAAGCTGGCCCGGCGGTTGCGCCAGGAGACGACAATGACCTTGAACTGGATTGCCCAACGATTAAACATGGGTGCAGCCGGTTCCTTGGCGAACCTGCTGCGTGATGCGGGAAAAAACAATAATATGTGATTATGCGGGACTGACCCCTTTACTAAGCAGAGGGGTCACAAAGTGTCAAGAGAATGTCGCACCAAGCCATACTGTCAACCGCCAATGCAACATTGCTAGGAACCGACCCCTTCCCGAATATCGCGTTGCCGAATGGAGCGTTCATCGACAACACGTACGACAACAATACCCGGATGACGGGAACATACCTTTACAACAGCAGCGCCATCGACTTGGA
>Ga0182024_10004427_pt1 | contig 32332 bp, 29 predicted proteins | sample P32metaG_FD_120480 | JGI IMG/M metagenome (GOLD analysis project Ga0182024, IMG submission 120480) | Permafrost microbial communities from Stordalen Mire, Sweden - P3-2 metaG (Illumina Assembly) | ecosystem: Environmental > Terrestrial > Soil > Wetlands > Permafrost | place: Sweden: Stordalen...
CGGTTGGACCGACCGGAACTGTCGGGCCGACAGGATCGCAGGGAGTTCAGGGAATTACCGGTTCGGTGGGCGCGACAGGTTCCGTAGGGCCGACGGGAACGCAGGGTGTCCAGGGAAATCAGGGGATTCCGGGGAATCCGGGCGCGACCGGGGCGACAGGATCGACAGGGGCTCCTGCGACGGGAGCCGGCACGTGGTCGGCTGGCGGCGGCAGCGGCGCGGGTGGATCGTATAACGCCGGAGACGTTGTTTTCTACACGCCCACGCAGTCTTCTTATATCAGTTCGGCGAACACGAACAGCAGCGTTCCGCCATCTGCTCCGTGGCAGTTACTGTCGGCGCAGGGTCCAACCGGAGCGACTGGCTCGGTGGGCGCTACCGGCTCGCAGGGTGTTCAGGGAATCACCGGCTCGGTCGGACCGACAGGTTCGGTGGGTGCGACAGGATCGGTTGGACCGACCGGAACTGTCGGGCCGACGGGATCGCAGGGAGCTCAGGGAATTACCGGTTCGGTGGGTGCGACAGGTGCAGCTGGACCGACAGGTGTAGCAGGCCCGACAGGTGTAGCAGGCCCGACAGGGGCAGCTTCGACAGTAGCTGGTCCGGCGGGCGCAACAGGTCCGGCGGGTCCGGCTGGTGTCGCGGGACCGACAGGGGCGGCTTCGACGGTAGCGGGTCCGGCTGGTCCGGCGGGCGCAACAGGTCCGGCGGGTCCGGCTGGTGTGGCGGGACCGACAGGGGCAGCTTCGACGGTAGCGGGTCCGGCTGGTCCGACCGGATCGATTGGCCAGGCAGGCCCGACGGGAGCGGCAGGTACGCCTGGCACTCCGGGAACTCAGGGCGCCACAGGACCTACGGGTCCAGGCGGACTCGGCCTGGTATTCGCGGCCAACGTCCTCAACCCGACCACGGTGAGTTCGTTCTACTTCTCGCCGAACGCCAGCGGAGACGCCACCGTGGGTGGAACGTGGGTTCAGTACAGCCAGGCTCTCGTGACGGTGCCCACAGCGTGCACATTCGATTCGCTCTACGTTAATGCCAGCGCGGTACCGTCAGGGCTCGGGGTCGGCGGTTCGATTACGATTACGCTATCGGTGAATAACGCCCTTAGCGCGCTGACGATAACAGTTAATAACGGTGGCGGTTCGGCAGCCGGCAATATTACGGGCGGCAGCGTCTCCGTCAATGCGGGCGATACGATCGCATTACAAGCCAGCGGAGGCGGTATTTCCAGCGGCCAGGGGACGATATCGAGTACACTCCACTGTCGCTAAGCCTTCGGTTTTTCGCGGATCTATGTGAAGGAAGAGGGTTGCGATATAGGGGAGATTTCCGGAGAGTGAACAGGCTGATCAGGCGGTTCTCATGGGGGGTGGTGTTGTTGCCGATTGCGGCTCTTGCGCAGACAGTTCCGTTGACACAGGATACCTATGTCGTACCGGGAACCGCGGTCAACTATGGCACGGCGGTGACGACGAACGTGGGTGGCCCGGGCGCCAATCGGGCATTGGTACAGTTCGATCTCACCACACTGCCGGCGGGAACCACCGCAGCCAACATTTCGAAGGCCACGCTCGCTCTGTTTGTCAACACTGTCGGGGCGGCGGGCACGATCGATATCTCGGTTGCCGGCGGCGCCTGGTCGGAATCGGGGGTCAACGGTAACAACGTTCCAACAGCGGGAGCGGCGGTGGCCAGCGGCCTGAGCGTATCGGCGCGCAGCCAGTATGTTTATGTGGACGCGACCGCGGCGGTGCAGAACTGGCTGAACGGGACCACCAACAGCGGCTTTCTCATTACGCCGAACGACGACGTGGTGAGTATTGCCTTCGACAGCAAGGAAAATACCACAACCAGTCATCCGGCTGCTCTGAATATCACGCTGGTTGGCGGTGGCGCAACCGGCCCCACGGGCGCAGCGGGTATTCAGGGTGCAACGGGGCCTATCGGTCAGACAGGTGGGGTGGGGCCGACGGGCGCCGCGTCCACCATTCCCGGGCCAGCGGGCGCGACAGGTGCGGTGGGTCCGACAGGCTCTTCCTCGAACACTATGACTTTCACGGCCTGCACGACTGCCGTCAACTGCGATTCCAACCCGCCCGGTAATGGATTCCTGGTGTCATTCTCCGGCGGGACAACCGTTGTGCAGAGCGCCCTCGATTCCGCGAAAACGGGTGTCATCGGAGTTGCGACGGCGGATGCTGTCAGCGGCGGTACGGTCCCGGTGCAGTTGTCGGGAGTGGCGAACTGCTTCTTTGAGAACACCGCGACCGCGGGCGATTATGTTCAGGTCGCGAACGCGCATAACGGAGAGTGCCTGGATGTGGGAGCTACCTATCCGGCGAGCAATCAGATTGTGGGTGTCGCCCTTTCGAGCGGCTCGGGTGCCCAGTCGATTTACGTACTGGGGGCGGAAGTGGACTCTGTTTCCGGAGGCGGTGGAGCTACCGGCCCAACGGGAGCCACAGGCGCGGCGGGAGCGACCGGTGTGGGAACCCAGGGATCTACGGGACCCACTGGCACGGCGGGCGCCACCGGCGCGAATGGGGCAACCGGACAAGCCGGAGCAACAGGTGCGATTGGTCCGACAGGGGCTGCATCCACGGTTGCGGGTCCAGCCGGAGCAACGGGCGCAATGGGTCCGACGGGGGCTGCATCTACGGTTGCGGGACCAGCCGGAGCAACGGGAGCAAAGGGAGCCACTGGCGCTGCTGGCGCTGCTGGCGCTACCGGCAGTAACGGCGCAAACGGCAGTACCGGCCCAACAGGAGCGGTGGGTTCCAATTCGGCTACCATTTTTATGGGGAATCTGAATAGCCCGAACATCATCAACAATACCCCGTATTACTGGCAACTGACCGGCTCGAGTGCTAACACCGCGACCGTACAGAATGTCGCAATGGTTATTCCCCAAGCCTGCAACTTCAGCCAGTTGTATGTATCGTTCGCGGCTACGAGTACCCCGAGCGATACGTTTACTTTCACTCTTGTGAAAGTGACTGCCGGGGTGCCCAGCAACTCGGCCTTGACCTGCAACCTTACCACCAGCAGCGGATCGACCACGAGTTGCCGGGATATGACTGATTTTGTTTCGGCAAACGCCGGCGATCAGTTCGCCTTCAGCGGATTGACGTCAGCCACCAGCGGAAGCACGCCGGCTGGCCGGATCATGGCTTCTGTAAAGTGCCAGTAGCCGTTGCCTGGGAGCCATGGGGATGGAGTGGCGATAAGGGGCGGGGAGTGTGGTGAGCGGGGAGGGACGATGGAGATTAGCAGTGCAGATTCGATTGGCCGATTTGGAGTGTCTCGCATGAGTTTGCAGATTCGCAGGAAGTTGTTCCGACGCCGGCTTTCGGCCGTTTCGGGGTTGTTTTGCGCTTTGGCGCTGCTACCGTTGGCCGCCTTCGCGCAAACGGTTCCGTTGACGCAGGATGCCTATGTGGTTCCGGGAACCGCGACCAACTACGGCGCGGCGACCACTCTCAATGTCGGAGGCGCTGCGGCCTACCACTCACTGGTTCAGTTCGATCTGTCCACGTTGCCTGCCGGGACGACCGGCGCCGGGATCGCGAACGCCACTCTCATCCTGTTCGTGAACAAGGTCACGGCCGCCGGGACGATCAATATCTCGGTTGCGAACGGGGCCTGGACGGAGTCGGGAGTCAATGCCACTAACGCGCCAACAGCCGCTGCCGCGATTTCCAGCGGGCTTTCTGTCTCCAGTGCCGGTGGATATATTTACGTGGATGCAACCGCCGCCGTGCAGAGCTGGCTGACCGGGACGACAAACAGCGGCATCATTATCACGCCAAACGACGGCACAGTAAATCTGGCCTTCGACAGTAAGGAAAGTACCACCACCAGTCATCCGGCGGTCCTGAGTATCGCGTTGGTTAGCGCCGGCGCAACCGGGGCCACGGGGCCAACAGGACCTGCGGGTACGGCAGGTGCGACCGGTGGGGCTGGTCCCACGGGTGTAGCGGGCACGACGGGCGCGGCAGGTCCCACGGGAGCAGCCTCGACCGTTGCTGGACCCGCTGGTCCCACGGGAACCGCAGGTGCAGTGGGTCCCACAGGCGCAACCGGAATCGGAACCGCAGGTGCAACCGGAGCGACTGGCGCAACGGGCGCCGCAGGTTCAGCCGCAAGCACGGCAACTTTCCTCTCCGATGTCAGCACTGGCACCGGCAACATCGGGTTGGGCGAGATCGTTTACCTGGACACCGCGACCACCGTAACTCCCTACCCGATATCAACGGGTCAACCGAACAGCCTCCCGATCCTCGGGGTGGCGTTGACGACCGCCAGTACCAACGGGGTTAGCGTCACCGTCCAGCTCGGCGGGGTCGCGCAATGCGCGTTCGATGGGACGGCTCCCACTGCCGGCGACTATGTCCAGCAAAGCACCACCCTAAACGGATTCTGCCGGGATGCGGGTGCGACCTATCCGACCAGCGGTCAGGTTCTCGGCGTTGTGCTGGTGAGCGGGGCTGCCAACAATCCGACTTCTGTGTATCTGCTCGGGCCGGAAGTACTGCCATCGGCTGGCGGCGGTGGAGCGACGGGTGCGACCGGGGCTACGGGGCCGACTGGCGCCGCAGGTTCGGCCGGGGCTACAGGTGCGGCAGGCGCTACGGGCACCGCAGGAGCCGCAGGTGCGACCGGAGCGGCAGGCGCAACCGGAGCGGCATCTACGGTGGCCGGGCCGGCTGGCGCGACTGGTGCGGCCGGGGCAGCTGGTGCGACTGGTGCGACTGGTGCGGCTGGTGCGGCTGGCGCGACTGGTGCGGCCGGGGCAAAGGGCGCAACCGGCTCGGTAGGCGCGAACGGTACTAACGGCGCGACCGGTCCGACTGGTGCAGCCGGTACGGGCACCATCACTCTTCAGACGGTGAGAGGTGTTCCGTCAGCGGCTGGTTTCGCTGCGGCCGCGGCATATACTGGCTTCGAGCAAGGCTTGAATTCGAGCCTATTGCCGAGCACGACGGGCCCAACCTGCTCATCCGCAAACAACCAGGCGTGCGCCTATAGTGTGATTCCTCCGAGTTGCAGCACGCTTTCCAATCTTCAGGTGCATACGATCGGCAATATTGGCCAATCCATTACATGGGGAATCGTGACCGGGTCGCCCAGCAGCATTCCCGGAACCACTGCGGGGCTGAGCTGTTCGGCTGCGACTAACACATCGACTTTTAGTTGTAATAGCGGCGCCAGTGCACTCAGCGTCACCGGGGGAGGGACTTTATCGCTGCAGCTTACTCTGTCGGCGACTCAGACCACGGCTCTTAACTTCTATGCAACCGTGGACTGCCATTAGGATTGTATGGTTTTCTCGTGGCACCGGGGAAAGGGGCGGAAGCCGCGCCTCGCGGAGGTCGCGGATCAGGGGTTGTCGCCGGCGAATCCGGAGCCTGAAGTCCGGTGCAACACAGACGTAACGAACGAGTACTTGTCGATTCAGTTGAAAAACAAAAAAGGAGAATTTGAAAAATGGCTAGTCAACCGTATCTAGGCGCTATCTTCATATTCGCGGGGAACTTCGCTCCCCGCGGCTATCAGCTTTGTCAGGGGCAACTTCTGGCGATCTCGCAGAACGCCGCCCTATTCTCGATCCTGGGCACAACTTATGGAGGAAACGGCACGACGAACTTTGCGCTGCCGGACCTGCAGGGTCGCGCGCCCATCGGGCAGGGGAATGGCGCGGGGTTGTCGCCCGTTGTTCTCGGCGAAAAGGCCGGCGTCAACAGCCTCACGATCTTAAGCAGCAATATGCCGGCGCACAATCACCTGATCAATTGCGATTCCAACGCTAACGATACGACGAATCTTTCTCCCGCAAGCGGCTTCGTCTCGGCGCAGGCAACTACCGGGCAGGGCGGTACGGGAGTTACGAACTTTTCGCCAGGGCCGGCCAATGCAACCATGGCGCCCACCTCTGTCAGTATCGTCGGTCAGAGTCAACCTATTAATGTTCAGAACCCCATTCTTGGCGTTAGCTACATCATCGCCATGGTGGGGATTTTCCCCAGCCGCAATTAGCCTCCGCGGAATCGGGCCGGGACGGCATTCCCGCGAAAGCCGTCCCGATAGCTTTTAATCATGTTTCAAACGCACCGGATTTTCTGCGCCACTCCCTGGGAACTGGAGGCGGAGCGCTATCGTTTTTACGACGTGGTCGGCCTGTTTAACGAGACGGTCGCGATGCAGAAGGGCATCCTGTTTGTCCCCGTGACTTTGACAAACGTAATGGACAAACGGCCCCTGCAATACATGATCGACCAGAATATCTGCGATTGCCGGCACTATCTTCTCCTCCTTTCGGAGGGCTGGGGGCCGGAGGCGCGCAACTTCAGGAACGACTATCACCTTGCGGTCCAATGCGTAGACGACCACGCTCTGCCCATGCACAGCGTCGCCGTGCTCGCGAAGAAGCAACCCTCGGGGCAACGGCCTGTGGAGGGTCTTCCGGAGCCCCAGGCCACATTCTCCACGCCTGCCGAGTTCGATGCCTGCGTCACCGATCTGCTGTCCGGCTGGCTGGAGTCACTGGCGGGCGGCCTGGCATCTGGTCAAGCCGGATGACGGTGGCCCTGCGCCCCGCGTTGCCCTCGGATGAAGGCTTCCTGCGGAGTTTGATCCTCGATACGGTAACGGGTGAACTGGGCGCTTCGGCGTGGCCGGAACCGATGCGTACTCACCTGCTGGGAGTCCAGTATACGGCTCGCCGCCACTCGCGTCGCGTGGATTTTCCTGAGGCGGCCAGCCAGGTGATTCAGGCGGATGGAGGGGATGCCGGCTGGATTCTGGTCAATACGATGCCGCATGAGGTGCGTCTGGTCGAAATCATGGTTGCGCCGGAGCTGCGCGGCAGGGGGATCGGTACCGCAGTCATTCACGGGCTTCTGGCGGATGCCGGCGCGGCGGGTAAACCTGTGCGGCTACACGTGAATGTAACAAACCAGGGCGCGATTCGGCTCTATGGTCGGCTCGGTTTCCGGCGGATCGATGGGAACGAAGTGCAGCACCTGATGGAGGCGCTTTCCGGCCAAGAGTAATCAGAGCGCCCGGAAATTCGCCCTTCGTTCCAGTTCCCGCCGCTCCAATTCCCGATAGTGGGGCAATACCCAGCGCTCCGCCGCTTCCAGCACGGAATCCGACGCCGCCCGGCGTTTAAGATCCTCGTCCGCTGTGAACCTCCGGCGCGGGCGCTTCGCGTGGTACAGCGCCACGCTCTGCATCAGCCCGATTTCATCGGGCGCAAACTCCACCCCGAAGCGCCGCGCGATGTCGCCCCAAACGGCATCCGGCAAGCGCGTGTAGTTCACCGGCATGCCCATCGCATCCAGGCCAACGCACGCGCCTTCACAGAGCCTTCCGATCACGCGCGCGGCATACTCCTCCGGCCTCATCGACAGAACGTCGGACATTGGCGCGTCAATCACTCTCACGTCGGTAATCACCCCCGGAGACATGGCGGGGGCCGATTCGTTCATATGCGAAACCAACACCTCCGTCGGATTCCGATAGAGGAATATCCACGGAACGGAGGGGAACGCGCGACGGATAAACGGCAGGGCCAGGACGGTCGGGCTGTCGAATTTGATGAAATATCGAGTCTCCAGGCCCGATCGTTTCTGGCCAAGCGCGCTGACCATCCAGCGCAGCCATTCGACTTTGGTCGGCTCGGGAATCCACGCCGCGCGAGCCAGCAGGTCAATGGGACCGGCTTCCGAAATAACCAGATTTTCCGGCGACGCAGCGAGCATGCGCGAAACCAGCGTGGAGCCGCAACGGGACATATGGAAAATGAATCCCGAGGGGGCCATGCCCGGACTTTCCGCGTGCCACCCGCCCAGGTCGGCCATCGGCGTCCGATGCGCGAACAACTTATTGAAAGGGCGGCGCTGCGCGATGTCGATGTCGCCATCGAAAAACGGCTCGGTGAACCGCTCATGGCCCAGCCAACACCAGTCCACGAACGCTTCTTCTCCTGTCCGTTTGAGGCGGATCGGAACCCATCCTTCGCGGCTCACAGCGCAAGCCACCGCTCGAAACAGGCCTGGCGATTGGCGCGCACGATCTCCATAAGTTCGCTTTCCGCGACCACGATGCCCCTTTCGCGTCCGGGAGCGACGACCGCGGCAAATAGCTCCGCCCCGGTCGCTGCCGAAGTCAAAGCGACCAGCAAGGTGGGGTCCTCCGGAATAATCCGCTGAATTTCATCGAAATTGCTCAATTTTTAATACTACCCCTGCCTCTGCAGCACGGTCGTGAAAGATGCCCCTTATAATAATCGAAGTGAACGCTGCCGCTTATGTGGGTCTGAAACTTCCCTTCGGGGTGGCCTTTCGTTCCGCGACTGGTTCTCATCGGGACAAGGGACTGGTACGAGCAGCCACGCGTGCAGACGCGAAGAATCCCTGTGCAGAATTTGCGGACGACAGCGAAGCAAGACGGAAGGCCGTCGAATCTCTCGCGCCCGAGGCTGGCCTTGAGACTTTGCGTGGGCTCTATCGGCGATTGCAGGGCTCAACAGCAGCCGTCGGCCTCGGGAGCTGAGGCCCGAAATACAATGGTACGGGAAACGCCAATTCACTCCTCCGGTATGATCGCGGCTGAAGGTCCGAAGAATTCAATGCACCGTGCTCGTGGAACGGTGACAATTCTCGTTTTTTGCGGAATGCTGGCGCTCGTGCTTTTCACGTACGGCAACCACTTTCAGAACGCGTTTCACTTCGACGACAACCACGCCATCCTGGATAATCCGTACGTTCGGGATCTGCATAACATCCCCCGATTTTTCGCCGATGGCACGACGTCCAGCACGCTGCCTCCGAACCGGGTGTACAGGCCGATCGTCTACACTTCGCTCGCGATCGATTACTGGCTGGGACACAGCTACCAGCCGCTCTGGTTTCACGTATCGACCTTCTTCTGGCTTCTGATCCAGCTGGGTCTGATGTTCCTGCTGTTTCGCGGCATTCTCGACCGCACGCGGCCAAACCATTCCGCGAATGGCTGGATCGCGCTGTTCGCCACGGCTGTCTACGGCGTCCATCCTGTCACCGCCGAAACCGTCAACTACATCATTCAGCGAAGCGACCTGTATGCGGCGTTGGCCGTGGTTGCGGGCCTCGTCATTTACATTCAGGCACCGAGGTTACGGTGGTCCGGGCTGTACCTGCTGCCGGTTATTGCGGGCGTCCTGAGCAAGGCGCCCGCCGCAATCTTCCCTGCCCTGCTTTTCGCGTGGATCTGGTTCTTCGACGACCAGAAATTTAAGTCCGCTCTGCTGCGCACGCTGCCCGCTCTCATCGTTACGGGCGCGGTTGCCTGGTTAACGGTATTGATGACGCCTTCCACCTATGTGGCGGGCGCTTACTTCGCATACGGCTACCGGATCACGCAACCTGCTGTGCTCCTCGGGTACTTCCTGAAGTTTTTTGTCCCCCTCGGTCTGAGCGCGGACACAGACCGGGTCGTCATGAACAGCATCCTTCAGCCGGACGCGATACATGGCCTGTTGTTTCTGGCGGCGCTGGTGGGCGCGGCTCTCTGGTGCGCGAAACGGAAGGAAATGAGGCCGATCGCGTTCGGCCTGATTTGGTTTCTGGTGGCTTCGCTGCCAACTTCCCTGATTGCGCTGGCGGAAGTGGAGAACGATCACCGGATGTATCTTCCGTTCGTCGGGCTGACGCTCAGCGCGTGTTGGGCGGCTGCGCTGTGGATTGAGCGCCACTCGATTTCGGTGAAGATCGTGGTCCCGGTTTGCGCTGTTATCCTGATTGGGCTTTCCGCCGGGACGCGCGAGCGCAACCGGGTCTGGCACACGGACGAATCGCTCTGGCAGGACGTGACTCTCAAGAGCCCGAACAACGGCCGCGGTCTGATGAACTATGGGTTGACGCTGATGGCGAAGGGGCGCTATACCGAAGCGCTGGATTATTTTAACCGCGCGCTGGTGCTGAATCCGAACTATTACGTGCTGGAGATTAATCTGGGCATCGCTTATGGCGGGATCGGCAATACGGGCGAGGCGGAGCGGCATTTTCTGCGGGCCATCCAGTTATCCCCTGCGGACGCGTCGGCGCGCTATTTTTATGCGCGATGGCTGAGCGGCGTCGGACGGGGCTTCGATGCGCTGGCGCACCTGAGGATCGCCGAGCAGCAGAATCCGGATTACCTCATGGCGCGGTATCTGATCATGCAGATCGATTCCACCCTGGGCGACGCGGCGGATCTGACGCGGGAAGCGCAGGAAACTCTGGCGCGTTTTCCCCTGGACACGACGGCCGCGACATGGCTCAGGAATGCCGCCAACGTTCATCCGGCTCCCGGAGCGCCAGCCACGATTCCGGCGACAACCGCAACGCCCGCCGCGGCGCCGATGACTGCCGAAGCCTACCTGGGGTTGTCTCTCGCGTGGTATCAGGCGGGCAAGTTCGCGGACTGTATTACCGCCGCGCAGCAGGCGCTCCGGCTCCGGCCCGACTACGCGGAGGCATGGAACAACATCGGCGCGGCTCACAACGCGATGGCGCAGTGGGATCAGGGTATCGCGGCTTCGCAGCAAGCCATCCGGCTGAAGCCGGATTTTCAGCTTGCGAAGAATAATCTGGCATTTGCGGAAAATGAGAAGCGCAGGCTGGCTTCACCGGCATCGCGATGACGAAAAATCCCGCGTTATTGTAATCTTGATTACGGACTGGTGATACTTTGGATCGCACAGACAGGTTGACCGCGAAGGGAATCCGCCAGATCGTTTTGCGGGAATCGAAACGCGCCAATGTGGGACATATCGGCCCGTGTCTCTGTGTGGCGGATATCCTTTGCGTGCTGTATGGAAGCGTTCTGCGGATTGGCAGCCCCGGCGATCCGGACCGCGATCGCTTTGTGCTTTCGAAGGGCCACGCCGCGCTGGCTCTTTTCGCGACGCTCGCGCTAAAGGGCTGGATACCGGAATCGTCGCTTGAGACATTTTGCGGAGATAACAGCCTGCTGGGAGTGCATCCGGATGCGGCGCTGCCTGGAGTCGATTTTTCCACCGGCTCGCTCGGACAGGGGATCTGCATGGCAGTGGGCGCGGCACTTGCGGCTCGGTTACAGGGCTCTGAACGCCGTGTATTCTGCCTGATCAGCGACGGCGAATGCAACGAAGGTTCCACGTGGGAGGCGGCGATGTTCGCTGCCCATCACGAGTTGGACAATCTGACGGTGATTCTGGATCTGAACGGCCAGCAGGCGTTTGGTTCCACGCGCGACGTTCTGGATTGTTCGAACATGGCGGAACGATGGCGGAGCTTTGGCTGGCGCACGACCGAGGTGGACGGGCACTCTCATCCCGAATTACTTGACGCTCTGACGCGGGATGGGTCGCAGTCCGGGGAGCGGGGCCGGCCTCATATCGTTCTCGCGAGAACTACTTTCGGCAAGGGCGTTTCCTACATGGAGCAGGGCGTGCCGCTGACGCAGACGCATCTGCCGGTTCATCCCATTAACTGGCACTATCTGCCGATGAGCGACGCCGAATACCGGATCGCGGTCTCCGAGATCGAGCTCTCGAGGTGAGACGGGCCTTCGTGAACGGCCTCTGCGATCTGGCCGCTGAAGACGAGCGGATCGTGTTGCTGACAGGCGACCTCGGCTATATGGCGATGGAGCCTTTTCGTGAGCGCTTCCCCACGCGTTTCATCAACGTCGGCGTGGCTGAACAGAACCTGATCGGGATTGCGACGGGTATGGCGGAAGCGGGGTTGCGACCTTACGTCTATTCGATTGCCGCCTTCGCCGCGCTGCGGCCTTTCGAATTCATTCGCAACGGACCGGTGATGCACAATCTGCCGGTTCGTATTGTCGGAATGGGCGGCGGCTTCGATTATGGGCACGCGGGGCCAACTCACTATGCGACAGAAGACGTCGCCGTTCTGCGAACGCTGCCGGGGCTGGCAATTGTTATTCCCGCCGATTCGGGTCAGGCGGCCACTGCGCTGAAGCTTACCGCCGATCTCGATCGTCCTGTTTACTACTGCCTCGGCAGAGACGACTCTCAGGCCGTGAAGGATCTCGACGGCCGATTCGAGCCTGCAAGAATTCAGATTGTACGCGCGGGGGCGGACGTTGCGTTGATCTGCATGGGATCGATCTCGGTTGAAGTTGTCGCAGCCGCGGAGGAGCTTTCGGGCATCGGGGTGGAGGCTACGGTGGCGATTGTCTCCGGCTTCAGTCCCGACCCCACAGGCGATATTTCGGAATTGCTCGCGCGATTCCGGTGTGCCGTAACGGTGGAAGCGCAAGCGAGTTCCGGCGGTCTGGGAGCCTTTGTAAGCACAGTCATCGCCACAGAAGGTATGCCGTGCAGGCTGAAAATGCTGGCCGTTTGCAGTTCGCCCGATGGCACCAGCGGGAATCAGTCTGAACGCTGGCGGAAGTACGGGCTTGACCGCGGCAGTATCGTCCGAAGCGCGTGCTCGTTGATGGGAAGGATGCCGCGATGAGCGTGCGGATGGCGTCGGTGATCCTGCCCGTTTATAACCAGGCGGATCATATTGGAGAGGTTCTCGAAGGGTACGTCGCGGAGCTTGCGCGGTTGAATATCGAATATGAGCTATTGCCTGTCGTAAACGGGGTCCGGCGCGATCGGTCGCTGGAGATCTGCCGGGAACTCGAAGTCCGCTACCCCGTCATCCGAACGTTGTGCATCGATGAAGGCGGTTGGGGCAGAGCGGTTCGCGCGGGTTTGGCGGACGCACGCGGTGAGCTATTGTGTTACGCGAACTCCGCGCGCACAACGGGGAAAGATCTTCTGCTGTTCCTGATGTATGGATCGGTGCATGACGATTGCGTCGTGAAAGCCAACAGGAAAATCCGCGAAACCTGGAAGCGGCGTCTGGGTTCGCTGCTCTACAACCTGGAATGCCGGTCGATTTTCGATCTGCCGTATTGGGATATCAACGGGACACCGAAAGTCTTCCACAGAAGCCTGGGACGCTTGCTGGCGCTCCAGTCGGATGGCGACCTGATCGATCTCGAATTCCATGCCATCTGCCGCGAAGAAAACTATCCCGTGCTGGAAGTCCCGGTGTTCAGCACGAGCCGCCATTCAGGGCGCAGCACGACGAATGTGGGATCGGCGATTCGTATGTATACCGGCGCCTTTCGGCTGCGACGCGAGATGAAAGAGGCGATGAAGGGGAAATGAAGGATACCGGCGCCAGGCTTGCTGCGATGTGGTCGCGTCACTCCGCGAAATGGCGAGACGCGGCGCAGATCTGCAGCCAGTGGCAGGAAGCTGCGGAGACCGACCCTCGCCTGCTTGAGTACCGTGCGTCACGGGGCTGGTGGAATATCCTCGGGGAGCTTGGCATCACACTGCTGATTACCCGCGAATATGAGCATCTGGCGATGGCGTTGCATGCCGGTAAAGGGCGACCGCGCATCAGCTTCTTTCCCGTGCCTCATCCTTCGGGGCTGGCCGTGGATCGCAAGGCCAACCGGGTGATGCTGGCCAGCACGCGAAATCCGAATCAGGTCTATACGCTGAAGCCGGCGATATCGGCCATCGAAGACGGTCCGCTGGTTCCGGTTTCATCCACATTTTTTCCGGGCGGCTTGTACCTGCATGACCTGGCGATGGTGGGCGCTTCGGTGTTCGGGAATGCGGTGGGGCAGAATGCGGTCGTGCGGCTCGATCCCGATGGAGCATACGAACGAGTCTGGTGGCCAAAGTCGATTGAGCGCGACGGACAGCCCGTGTTTGGCCGTAACCATATTCAGCTGAATTCCATCGCGGCGGGGAAAACTCTGCGGACGTCGTACTTTACAGCTTCCTCGGCGACGATAGGACGTCTTGTGCCGGGCGACCTGAATTATCGGGTGGATGGACAAGGCGTTATTTTTTCCGGCCAGACCAGAGAGCCCATCTGCACGGGCCTGACTCGTCCTCACTCCGCCAGGCTTCGGAGCGGCAAAGTTTGGGTGGCCAACAGCGGATACGGTGAGCTTGGTTTTACCGCGAGCGGGAAACTCGAAGTTGTGACCCGCCTGCCGGGGTGGACGCGAGGCCTGTGTATGGTCAACGACATCGCTTTCGTCGGGACTTCGCGTATTATTCCCCGTTATGCGCGGTATGCGCCGGGTCTCGATGCGGCGAGCAGCCAATGCGCCGTTCACGCTGTGTGCTGCAAGTCCGGCAAATTGCTGGGAAGCCTCGACTGGCCCTTCGGTAATCAAATCTTCGCGATAGACTGGATCTCTGCGGACGTCAGCGCCGGATTTCCTTTTGAAGCCCGCTCGCGAAAGCGAAAACGGGAACTCTCGCTCTTCTATAACTATGCTGCCAGATAATTTTCGCCTCCTGATGATTGGCGCGATGTATGAAAACGGTGGAAACACGACTCATCGGTTTCTCGATGGACATCCGCAGATGTTTGTTTATCCCTTCGAGTCCCAGATTGGCACGAAGTATGTGAATGACATGCTGAGCAGCACCTTTCCGCTGAAGTATCGCTGGCCCGTATTCCCACTGGATGCGACGCCGTATCAGGACTACAAAGCGATCATCGACGAAGAAGGCAAGGTGCGGGCGCGAACTCCGAAAGTGAGTAAGTTCCGGCACATGCCGTTCGAGATGAACGACGACGAGCGCTGCGAGGCTTACATCGGGCACGTGGAAAAGTCGGGCCGCGGGACAGGCGCGAACGTCGCCGCCTTTTTTCGCGCAACTTTCGACGCGTGGAAAGATTACCGCCGAAGCGGCCGTGAGTCTGTGTACGTCGGCTACAGCCCGATCATCACGGTGGATACGGATAAAATTCTTCGCGATCTGCCTGGCGCGCATGTCCTGCACGTGGTGCGCAATCCGTGGTCGGCGTTCGCCGATACGTCGAAGCGGCCGGTTCCGATGAGCCTCGAAAACTACCTTTTAGGCTGGACGCTGAACCAGTACTACGCGCTGTTGTACAAAGAGAAGTTTCCGGATCGCGTGCATATTGTGCGCATCGAAGATGTGATGCGCGATTCCGAAAAGACGCTGGGTGCGGTATGCGACAAGCTCGGCCTTGAAACCGCCGATTCGTTGAAACGCGCCAGCTGGAATGGGAGCGAACTGCAGGAAGTTTATCCGTGGGGAACGATTCGTACTCCCACTCCGGAAGCGAATCTGGCAACCGCAAAAGAGCTGACGCCCGCGCAGATGGAAGAGATCCGCCTTCGGGCCAGACCGTGGCTTGAGACTTTCGATTATAAAAGTTTCCTGTAGAGAAGGCTTTGAGCAAACGCATTCTGATCACGGGGGCAAGCGGGTTTATCGGCGCGAATCTGGCGCGGCGAGCCCTGCGCGACGGGCATGAAGTGCATCTTCTGCTGCGGCCCGGCTATCGGACGTGGCGGCTGGACGAAATCGCGAGCCATCTTCACTTGCATGAGGCGGACCTGGCCGACGGGAGCACGGTGCGGGATGCAGTGCATCGCATCCGGCCGGATTGGGTATTTCATCTGGCCGCTTACGGGGCTTACCCCAGCCAGCAGGACGTGGAGCGAATGACGTCGACGAATCTGCCGGGCTGTGTCGCGCTGCTCGACGCGTGCGTAGAGACCGGCGTCGGGGCGTTCCTGAACGCAGGATCGTCCTCGGAATACGGATTCAAAGACCATGCGCCGGACGAAGATGACGCTCTGGAGCCCAACAGCCTGTACGCGATCACGAAAGCGGCGGCGACCCACTATTGCCGCTTGAAGGGCCGCGAAAGTGGCGTCAATGCGGTAACCGTCCGTTTATATTCCGTCTATGGACCTTACGAGGACCCGGGCCGGCTTATCCCCTCGCTGATCGTTCACGGGCTGAATGGCAGACTGCCACCGCTCGTCTCTTCGGAAATTGCGCGGGATTTTATTTATGTGGATGACGCTGTCGACGCCATGATCAGGATTGCGACGTCGACTGTCCCGCCAGGGTCGATCTATAACGTGTGCAGCGGTGTTCAACTGAATCTGGGTGAGGTTGTCCGGACGGCGACGCAGTTAATGGGAGTGAACGCGAAGCCCGTGTGGTCGAGCATGAAGGAGCGTTCCTGGGATACCGACGTCTGGGTTGGAACGGGCGCGAGGCTGGAACGGGAGTTGGGATGGCGAGCCTCAACTTCGTTTGCGGAAGGCCTGCGGCAGACCGTCGATTGGTTTCGCGCGTATCCGGATAAATCCACCCGGAATTCAGAAATACCGTACTGATTTCCGTGTTGGCTGCGGTTGGCAATCGACCAGTAAATCCGCGCCTTCGGCAGCCGGGCGACGTGTTATCCTTACCCTACGGTACAGGTTGTTTTCGATATTCATGCGGGTTAAAAATTGACTTTCGAGCGAGTTGCCGTTGCAGGAATCCGGAAATAATCCCATCGATATAAGGGCGGGCTATGCCGGGGGAGGCATCCTCTTCGCTGCCGTTTCCGCGACTGTGTTTTTGAACTTGTCCGCGCCTGGCGCCGTGCCGTTGAGCGGAATTATTGCCTTTCTCGCGCTGCTGATATCCCTCGGGATTTTCTTTACCGGGACGATCGACTGGCGCGCGGGGAGTCTGCCGGTGCGGTTCCCCGCCGCCGTAGCAGTTGCGCTCTACGGTTTGCATCCTTCGACGATTGCGGCGTTGAAGGGAAACGTCAATGAGAACCTTGTCGCGGGCTTGACCGGAATTGCGGCGGGACTTGTGATTTGCCGGTGGAACGCTCCCCGGTGGTGGTACCGCTGGGCGTGCCTGCTTCCCGCCGTTCCCTGCATTGTGCTCGACCGCGCGGGAATCGGTTTCGCTCCCCTGTTGGCCGCATCGGTCTGGCTTGACGCCGGGGAGAACAATGCAGAGGCCCGATGGCGCAGCGTGGTGCAATGCTGGCCCGCTCTTCTTGTGTCCGTAATGGCGGGCTTCCTGCACGGGACAGACGGGTTCCATCCAGGCGCTTCGATCGTCGCGTTTGCCGCGATCCCGGGAAGTTTCTTTGCGCCATTTGCAAACTCAGCCAATACGGACTGGGGCCTCGTCGATGGACTGGCGTGTCTCGCCGTCGCCGGGCTCGCGATTGCGGCGACGAGGGTGTTTCGATTTCCCGTCATCGCGTTCGGGCTCCTTTGGTTCACCGTGATGGCCTGCGTTGCGCCGACGGAGCCGCTGGCCGCATTCCCCGGTCTGGCACTGGCGGTAGTGTCGGCTCTGACGATGGCGTCAACTCCCCTGTTTGAGGCGCATCCATCATGGCTGAAGGCAGATAGTTGATGCGCACGAGGGCTCTGGTGTGGACTGCGCTGGCGCTGGCCCTGCTGGCGGGAATTCTCCTGCGGGCCTCGCACATCCACGACCAGCACAGGCTCACTCCCAACGAACGGGCATACCTGTATTACGCCGCCAAAATGCACGACCAGGGCGTTGGCGTCACCCGCTCTCTCTTCCGGGAATACGAAAACGATCCCGAACTTTGGGCGGTCGCGCAACCCGTCCGCATTGGCTACGTATTCATCCTGGATGCGGCGATGACGGTCATGGGCACTACCACTGTCAACGCCGGAATGGCCCTGTCATTCACAGCCAGCGTCCTGACACTGCTTCTGGTGGCGTGGCTTGGGCTCCGGTTCTTCAATCCCTGGGTGAGCCTGATCGCATCGGCGCTGTGCGCTACCGCTTTCACTGAAATATGGCTGGTTCGCGGCACCCCGGAGGACGGCGTGTTCGGTCTGATTGGGCTCGTGGAGATCTGGCTCACCTGCGAGATTATGCGTTCGCCCCGGCGATGGTGGCTTTATGTGCCGTTCCATCTGGTGGGAATGGGCGCAATCCTGGTCAAGCAATCCGGGGTTTTCATCTACGGATTCAGCGCGGCGTGGCTCGTGGGATTTCTGTGGGTCCACGTGCGGGCGCGCAGGCAGGCTGTCCTGATGGCCGCGGGGCTGGTGGTGGGAGTCGCGATCGCCTGTGGTCTTTTCGTCGTCCTGGCAGGAAATCCTCACACGGCCTGGAGAGTTTTTCTGCTGAGCTTCATTTCCAATGCGGAAGCCTGGACGTACAACGAGGAGTGCTGCTTCGGGCCGTGGACGCAAATGCCACGGGTCCTTTTCGCGCTGAGCCCTTTGACATTCGTTCTTTCAGTCACAGGCATCGCAATGCTGGCGGTTCCGCGGAAATGGAATCCCGCGCTGCCTCCGCTTGTCCGCGGTTATGGCGCGATCTGCTCGATTATGGCGATCGGCTTTGTTTGCCTGTTCACGTTCTTTCCGGGGATGGAAGTGCTGCGCTTCATTACGCCCGGGCAGGGTGCGATTTGCCTGGTAGCGGGGATCGGGCTATGGAGTTTATTGTCGATCGCAAGACCGCATCTTGTCAGGGTGGAGTACACAGCGCTGCTCGTGCTCGTCGTGGGCGGAGTTCTCTGGAGCATGGTTCGCGACTACGATGTTTTCGGGAAAGTCGACATGGCCGGTGGTATTCCGGAACTGGGGGCGGCGCTGATTCGGTCCGCACTGGGGATCTGATGGACGAATATACGGAGGAGACCCAGCTCGTTGCCGATGCACCCGGAGCCCCGCGCGCACCACGCTGGCTGTTAATCGCGTGGCTGGCGATTGCGCTGGCCGCATTGCCCGTGGTCCGCCGAGCGGTGGAGGGCCGAAATACCGTGCCACCCGACGATCTCGTCCAGGGCCTGAGACTCCTGCAGAACCGGCAGTATCCTGACGCGATTGCAATGGAGCGACGATATCTTCAGCGCGACCCGGGTTCAGCGGACGCTTTCGTCAATATCGGTATTGCGTACGCGAATATGGGTAAGTGGGACGACGCCATTGCGGCGACGCATCGGGCTCTTCTTCTGAAGCCGGATTACCAGCTGGCATGGAATAACCTGCGATGGATGCTGGCCTCGCGGGACGCCGCGCATCCCACGCCCGAAGCTATTGAGGGGCAGGCGTTGAGTCTTTATCAGGCAGGTAACTATCGCGGCTGCGTCGATCTGGCCCGGCAGACGCTGAAATTATTTCCCCAATACACCAAGGCGTTCAACCTTCTTTCCGTCTGTTACCTGAATCTGGGCATGGCTGACGATGCCATCGCCAACGCACGTGAAGCGCTTCGCCTGGAACCCGACTTTGACCTGGCGCGGAACAATCTGAAGCTGGCGCTCGACGGGAAAGCAAAAGGCATTGTGCCGCAAGCCCCGTCCGCCCAAAGCGTCGACAATTTGCTGAACGCGGCAGTCGCGAATTACCGCGCCGGACGCATGCAGGAATGCGTCGACGATTCGCGTCAGGCTCTGAAACTGCAGCCCGGTCTGGCAATCGCCTATAACAACGTCGCCGCCTGTTCGAACGATCTTGGCCGGCCGGACGACGCGATTGCCGCCGCCACGGAAGCTCTGCGTTTGCAGCCCGGCTTTCAGCTGGCGCAAAACAACCTGGCAGTCGCGCTCAAGCTGAAGGCGAAACAGCGCTCTGGCCGACAATGACTGTGTGAGCGACTTCTGTATCATCGGCTCAGGCCCTTCCGCGATTTCCGCGGCTGTCGCGCTGACGCGCAGGAATGTGCGCGTCACGATGCTGGACGCTGGCCGCACGCTCGAACCTTCGCGCGCTGAAACGGTGACCCGCCTGAGTGCGCATCCTCCCGCGGAATGGAGTGCAGCCGATGTTCAGCGTCTGAAGGAGGGTGTTGCAGCATCGGCCGATGGCATCCCGACTAAACGCCTCTATGGCTCCGATTTCGCCTTCAGGACCGAGGGCAGTGAATTAGATTTCGATTACGCCAACGCCGGCCTTCGCCCCGGTTTCGCGCAGGGCGGGCTTAGCAATGTCTGGGGCGCCGGAATGCTTCCGTTCCATCGCGACGATATGGCGGACTGGCCCTTCGATGCCGCCGAACTGGATGAAGGCTATCGCGGTGTGTTGTCGTTCGTCCCGTGCAGTGGCGTGAAAGACGCGCTGGACGATTTATTTCCCAATCACTCCACGAACGTGCAGTCTTTGCCGCCAGGCCGCCAGGGCCAGGCGTTTCTGAACGATGCGGAGAGATCACGGGCTTCGCTCGCGCGTCATGGTATCGTCGCGGGCCAATCGAGACTCGCCGTTCAGGGCCACTCGTGCGAGCGCTGCGGGATGTGCCTCTATGGGTGCCCGTACGAACTGATCTACAACTCCGCGTTCACGCTCCGGCAACTGAGGAAGTTGCCTAATTTTCACTACGAGCCCGGTTTCGTCGTCGACCGTCTGGATGAGAAGAATGGATCCGTGCAGATAGACGGCCATGATCTGGAAACGCAGAAGCCGAGACATTTTGAATCGGACCGCGTGCTCCTGGGCGCGGGCGTAATTCCTTCCACGGCGATACTTCTGAACAGCCTCGGCCATTTCGACGTCAAAATCCGGATTCAGGACAGCTTTTATTTTCTTTTGCCGCTGCTCCGCCTGGAGGGGATGTCTGGCGTGGACCGCGAGAATCTGCACACGCTTGCGCAGGCTTTCGTCGTAATGCGCGATCCGGCGGTTTGCGCGGAGTTCGTTCACTTCAGCATCTATGGGTATAACGATCTGATGATTCCATCGCTCAAAGCATCGATCGGAGCGGCTGGTGGCATGAACGCGCTCGCATCAAGGGTGCTGGTGGCCGGCGGCTACCTGCACTCAAAATTCTCCCCCGGGTTATGGATGACGGTTCAGCCGGGTAGCGTGCATCTTGAAGGTGAAGATTCAGCCGACGCCATCGCGGTTGCCAGGCGCGCCGCTATGAAGTTGCTGCGCCAGAGCGCGCGGCTTCGCGCGATGCCGCTGATTCCAGCTATCCGTTTCCCTCCTCCCGGAAGAGGTTTTCATGCCGGCGGAACCTTTCCGATGAGCCGGGACCCGCGGCGCCACATGAGCGATATCGACGGACGTCCGCATGGATTTGACAGAGTCCACCTCATCGATGCGTCCTGCCTTCCGTCCATCCCGGCGACCCCCATCACGCTGCCGGTCATGGCTAACGCCTGGCGAATTGCGAATCGGGCCTCGGAATACCCATGAGAATTGCGATCACAGGCGGTACGGGGTTTGTCGGCGGACAACTCAGCGCCCAGTTGCGCGCGATGGGAAACAGCGTCACGCAGCTTTCGCGCACCGCGCTCCCGTCGGAAAACGGGCTCATCTGGTCGCTCGAAAACGGATTACCTTCCGCGCAGCTCGAAGGCTTCGACGTGTTGATCCACGCAGCCTGGGATTTCGTTCGCCCCGAAATGAATGTCGCGGGCTCCATCCGGCTATTTCAGGCGGCGAAGGCGGCTAGTGTCCCGCGCATCGTATTTATCTCTTCGCTCAGCGCGTTTGAAGGTTGCCGGTCGCACTACGGGGCGACGAAGCTGGCGGTTGAGAAAACGGTTGGCGCCCTCGATGGCTGCACCATACGCCTGGGCTTTGTTTGCGACGATACAAGTCGCGGGCTGAGCGGAAGTCTGAAAAAGCTGGCTGCGCTCCCAATGGTTCCTTTGCCTGCAGGCGGCGGGCAGCATCTTTTCACTATTCAGGCCGTGGACCTTGCCCCCGCATTCCTCAAAATCCTGGAGCGTTGCGACCGCGCACCCGTAAATCTCGCACATCCCGAGCCTGTCAGTCTCGCGGATATGCTCAGAACGTTCGCCCGGCAACAGGGCAGGAGCCCCGTGTTATTACCGGTGCCCTGGCGTTTGCTGTGGGCCCCGCTGCGGTGTGCCGAAGCCGCCGGCGTGAGTCTCAAATTTCGCAGCGACAGCCTGGTCAGTCTGATGAATCAGGATACTGCGCCCGATTTTCGTCGGCTCGACGAGTGGGGCATCGTGCTGCGCGCGTTCGATCCTCCAAAATGATAAGCTGATGAGCAGTCATGATCGTACCCATTCTCCTGATTGGTCTGGCTCTGATTTTCTTCTACATCGGCAGCCGGAAACAGCTGTCGAGAGTGCAGCTTCTCGTTGTTCTGCTGTTTTTCGCGGCAGGAGCCGTTGCTGTCCTCTTTCAGCCGCTGACAATGCGCCTCGCGGCATATTTCAACGTGGGCCGCGGCGCCGATCTGCTTCTCTACTTCTCCGTCCTGTGCGGTGTCCTCGTCGCCGCGAATTTTTATTTTCGATTTAAGGAAACGGAGCGGGTACTGGGCGAAATTGTTCGGCAGATCGCTATTTTGTCGCCCGCAAATCCCACCGGAGAACCCTCCCGGGAATAGGCTCATGCGGAATCTTCCGGAGCGCGCCTGGGTCGTAGTCCCCGCGTATTGCGAATCCCGCGTGGTGCGCGGCGTGATCGCGCAACTGCGTGAGATCTGCCCACGCATCGTTCTCGTGGACGATGGCTCAACGGATGAAACAGGTCTGGAGGCGCGCGCGGGCGGTGCAACAGTCCTGACCCACATTGTCAATCTGGGGCAAGGGGCCGCGCTGCAGACGGGGATCGAATTTGCACTCCTGCAGGGAGCGGACTACATTTTTACCTTCGACGCGGATGGGCAGCATGCCCCCGAATCGCTCATCAGCCTGGCAGAAACCATGCGTGCCACGGGCTCCGACATTGTGCTGGGATCGCGATGGCTCGGCCACGTGGAGGCCATGCCTCGCCCGCGCCGCCTGATGTTGCGGCTGGCCGTCATTTTCACGCGCCTGCACTCGGGGCTGAGTGTGAGCGATACCCATAACGGATTGCGCCTGTTCACGCGCGCGGCCGCGCTGCGCCTGAAAATCACGCAGCCGCGCATGGCCCATGCTTCGGAAATTCTGGCGCAGATCGGTTCCCTGAAACTCCGTTTCGCGGAAGCTCCGGTCACGGTCCGTTATACCGAATATTCTCTCCGCAAGGGGCAGAAGATATCCGGGATGTTCCGCGTGTTATCGGATATCTTCTACGCCCGCTGGACGCGGTAAAGCGGCCGGTCAGGCAAGGCCGTAGCGATCGAGGTTCATCACCTTGTTCCACACAGCCACGAAGTCTTTCACAAACGCCTCCTTCGAGTCGTCACATGCATAGACTTCCGCGATGGCCCGGAGCTGAGAGTTCGAACCGAAAATAAGATCGACGCGCGTACCGGTCCACTTGATTTCGCCCGTCGCGCGATCTCGTCCCTCATATACCCCTTCGGATGCAGCGGCGGGCTGCCATTTCGTTTTCATGTCGAGCAGGTTGACGAAGAAATCGTTCGTCAGCGTCCCGGGCCGGCTGGTGAAGACGCCATGTTTCGACTGCCCGAAGTTGGCATTCAGCGCGCGCATGCCGCCGATGAGAACCGTCATCTCGGGGGCGGTGAGCGTCATCAACTGCGCCCGATCCACCAGTAGCTCCTCAGCCGGAAGATGATGTTCGTTTCGGAGATAGTTGCGGAATCCGTCGGCAACCGGTTCCAGCGGCGCAAAGGAGTGAGCATCAGTCTGTTCCTGCGAAGCATCTGTACGCCCTGGCGTGAAAGGAATCTTCACGTCGTGCCCGGCCTTCTTCGCAGCTTCCTCGATGGCGACGTCGCCGGCCAGAACGATGAGGTCCGCGAGCGAAATCTTTTTCCCTCCAGACTGAGCGCCGTTGAAATCCTTCTGGATCTTTTCGAGCGTCCGAAGTACACCCGACAGTTCCGCGGGCTGGTTCACTTCCCAATCCTTCTGCGGCGCCAGGCGAATGCGCGCGCCGTTCGCGCCACCGCGCTTGTCGGAACCGCGGAACGTTGACGCCGACGCCCAGGCCGTCGAAACCAGTTGAGATACGCTCAGTCCCGACGCGAGAATCTTCGTCTTCAGAGCGGCAATATCCTGCTCGCCGATCAACGCATGATCCACAGCGGGAACCGGGTCCTGCCATAGCAGCGATTCCTTCGGCACCAGCGGCCCGAGATACCGCGGGATCGGCCCCATATCGCGGTGCGTGAGCTTGAACCACGCCTTAGCGAACGCGGCGGCGAACTCCTGCGGATTTTCATGGAAACGCTTCGAGATCTTTCCGTACTCCGGATCCAGCCTCAGTGAAAGATCCGTCGTGAGCATCGTCGGCGCATGGCGCTTTTTCGGATCGTGCGCGTCCGGCACGGCGTCCGAGCTGGCGCCGTTTTTAGGTTTCCACTGGTGCGCACCGGCGGGGCTCTTCGACAGCTCCCACTCATGGCCGAACAGCGTATCGAAGAAACTGTTGTCCCACTTTACCGGGGTCGGCGTCCATGCTCCTTCCAAACCGCTGGTGATCGTGTCGCCGCCTTTGCCGCTGCCGAACTTATTTGCCCAGCCGAGGCCCTGCTCTTCAATCGGCGCACCCTCCGGTTCGGCGCCCACATATTTGCCCGCGTCGGCGGCGCCATGGGTTTTGCCGAATGTGTGTCCGCCCGCAATGAGCGCAACGGTCTCCTCATCATTCATCGCCATGCGCGCGAATGTTTCGCGGATATCGCGTGCTGCGGCGATCGGATCGGGATTTCCATTGGGCCCCTGCGGATTGACGTAAATCAAGCCCATCTGAACGGCTCCCAGAGGATTATCGAGCTGACGATCTCCGGTATACCGCTCGTCCCCCAGCCACGTGGTCTCAGGCCCCCAGAAGGTGTCTTCTTCGGGCTCCCAGGTGTCCGCGCGGCCGCCGCCGAAACCGAAGGTCTTGAACCCCATCGACTCCAGTGCGACGTTGCCGGCAAGAACCATCAGGTCGGCCCAGGAAATTCTCCGGCCATACTTCTGCTTGATCGGCCAGAGCAACCGGCGCGCCTTATCGAGGCTCGCATTGTCCGGCCAGCTATTGAGTGGCGCAAAACGTTGCGATCCGGCGCCTGCCCCGCCGCGGCCATCGGCGATACGGTAGGTGCCTGCGCTGTGCCACGCCATACGGATGAAAAACGGTCCATAGTGGCCATAATCGGCCGGCCACCAGTCCTGTGAATCCGTCATCAGGGCATGCAGGCCGGCGATCACGGCATTCAGATCGAGGCTCTTGAATTCCTCGGCATAATTGAACTCCTTGTCCATCGGATCGGACAGCGCGGAGTGCTGGTGCAGGATCTTCAGGTTGAGCTGGTCCGGCCACCAGCCCGCATTCGTCGGTGCGCCCGCCACCGTGTGTCTGCGAGCGCCAGGCTTCATGGGGCACTTCGCTTCGGTCGGATTATTGGGGACAGCCGCCGCCGTCCCTGCCAGTTCTTTCTCCATATGTATGTTTATCTTCCTTCGGATTTTAATTGCGATGTAAACGTTCGATTTTAGCGGCCAGCACGAAATCGCTTTCCGCCAGGCCGTCGATGCTGTGGGTGAAAATCGTAATCTCTACCTTACCCCAGGAAAGCAGGAGATCGGGATGGTGGCCCTGCTCTTCGGCCACGGCGCCAACGCGATTGACGAAGTCGAGGGCCGTCTGAAAATCGGCAAACTTATAAACGCGGAACAAGTCGTGATCGTCGCGGACGTTCCAGTCCGGCAGTTCGGCGCCCAGGGTCTGGAGCGCGTCACCTTTCAGCGGGAGTACTCCGCCACGGCAGGGTACACAAGCCCGATCGGCCAGCGGCTGATCGGCAAACGATGAATCGGCTAACGACATTTCGCACACTCTCCTCTCACAACAACTTCATACGACCGGATGCTGCGCCGGCCCGGGCGCGCCTGCTTTAAAGCGGGAACTTCGAACCATTCGAGATCTTCCACGACGCCGCAATGGTCGCAGACAAAGTGATGATGCGGATCCAGTAACGCGTCGTAACGCGCGGCGCTGGCATCGAGTTTAAATTCGCGGACCAGGCCGGCTTTCACAAGCGAATGCAGGGTGTTGTAGACGGTGGCGCGGGAGGCGCAGACCCGGCGTTTGTTCAGCGCGGGCCAGAGTTCGTCGACGGTGGCATGATCGGGATGGCGCAGCAGGTAGTCGAGGAGCGCGATTCGCTGTGGCGTGCGGCGCAGCCCGGCGGCGGTCAGCGCTTCATCGATGTTGCGGGTGGTTACCTGATTGGCCACTCATCCAAGATTAGACTAGATTCCAATGAAGCGCAAGGTTGAAAGCGTTGATGGCGCACGCGCGGCAACACAGCCACGTAAACGCTTGATTTCAAATTCTGAGCCTGCAGGGCGCGAACCCGGAAGCCGCGTTAGAAGCCGGCTCAGGCTGAGAGGTGCGCAGATTTCCGGATCTGGCGCCTTCCGCGTCGGCGGCGCCACATGAACCAGATGACCGCGGCAAGGATGACCCCGAAGATATAGGGTACAAGCGGAGCTGTCCGGAGAGCGCTCTGAATCAGGAAGCGAAGCCGGTTGACCCGGGAGACGGAATCCGCCCGAAGAGATACGCGGCCACTCCAGTCGAAGGTCTTCAGACGAGTGAGAAATCCCCGGCGAACACAGCCCTCCAGGTTATAGACGCCCACGGTTCGGGTAAAGTGGCTGGCGACCAGAAGGTCTTTTGAAAATGCATCCCAGTTCAGAGGCACAAAGCCGGGCTGCGGATCACCGGAGGTCACCCCCACGGCGATAGTCTGGGCATCCGGGCCGTACTTCCAGACCAGTGCCGCCCCGGCGCCATGGCTGAAACTGCTGTAGAGCATCAGGACTTCGTCGTCGCCACGCACGTCTACGATTCCCGAAATGCGTTCCAGCAATGTGGAATGCACTTTCCGCTCGTCGGCAATCAGGGGGAACTGGTAGGTTTGCACGCGGTAACCGCTGGCCTGTATCCGCCGGATCAGGTCGGAGTAAGCCTGACGTGCGCTGGTGACGCGGCCCGCGTCAAAGTACCGGCGCACCATTGTCGCGATAACGCTCCCCGCGCTTCCTTTCTTTGCCGTTGAAAAATCCCGGAGGTTCGGTTCGATGTCGAGGCCCACGGCCGACCATCGCAGGCCGTATTCGGCAGTCCACTTTTGAAAATCTGTAAAGCGCACAGCCGCCTGAGCGGCATTGCCGGCGTTCATATAGTAGCCCTGCTCCGGGGGCAGCGCCAGCCACGCGATCACCGGAACACCCGCCGCGTTCAGTCGCCGCACAACTTCGGCGCGTCGTGAACTCAGGTCCGGGAGCGCCAGGGCAACTCCCGCATGCAGATCCTGTAGCGCCGGGATTACGGCCGGGTCGGTAAAGAGGGTTTGCACGGGGCCATCGTCGCCGTCGCAGGCAAAGAAGAGTTGCGGGCGGATGCCCGAGCCCTGAATCCGGATCTCCGCAGCGCCAGCGGAGACGGACAGGATATGCGCCGTGCCGAAGAGCAACCCCGCGACGAGAATTGCATGGAGCCGGCCCCGATCTCTGTTACAATAATCTCTCATGGAAGACTTTCACATAAGAGTATCTCACATATGAGAGAGATTAAAACGGCAGGATCGCCGGGCACCGCTCCGCGCAAGCTGACCGAAGCTGAGTTCCGGGACCGGGAATTCAGCACCGCTATTGTCCTGTTCCATGAAGCAGTCGCCTCACGGCTGGCCATCAGTTCCACGGAATGGAAGTGCCTGGGGCTTCTGGACCAACATGGTCCCCTGACGGCGGGACGGCTGGCGGAATTATCCGGCTTTACGACGGGAGCGATCACGGGAATTGTCGACCGTCTCGAACGCGCCGGATACGCGCGAAGGGAACGGCACCCCACGGATCGCCGGGGCGTGATCGTGCATCCTGCCCGGCTGGGCGAGGTGAAAGAGAGAATCGCGCCTATTTTCGGCTCACTTGGCAGGGCAATGAAAATCGTAACGCAGCGGTACAGCAAGACGGAACTGGCTGTCATTGCGGATTATCTGGATCGGGTGACCGCGGTGCTTCACGAACAAACCACCAGGCTGAACGCGGCGAGGGCGATTCAACCGCTCCGGAGATTGTCGAAATGAACGTAATTGTTCTTGGCGCCGCAGGACAACTGGGGCGCGAGATGGTTCGCGCCGTCGCCTCGCGGGGGCACACGGTGACGGCGTTCGTGCGGCGTCCTCCGGTGGAAGACTTTCCCTGCCCGGTGCGGCTTCACGTCGGGGACGCGCTCAACCCGCGGGATCTGGCTGCGGCGTTCCGCGGAAACGAGGTGACGATCAATGCGATCGGTTCCGGAACGCTGCGCTGCAACGACGTCGAATCCTCTACGACAGCGGCGGCCGTCAGGGCGGCCCGCGAAGCTGGCATCGGGCGATATTTTGCAGTCTCGGCCGGCATGGTGGCGCTCGATTCCTTCGTTTTTCAGTATTTTATTCGGCCGTTGGTATTCCGCAACGTCTATGCTGAGCACCTGCGTGTCGAGAAGCTGGTGATGTCAGGCTCACTGAATTGGACCATCGTCCGCCCGCCCAAACTGGTGAATTCTCCCGCGAGCGGGTACGTCGCGTCGCTCGACCGAATCCCGCCCCGTATCACAACGACCCGGGCAGACGTCGCCGCATTCGTGGCCGACGAAATGATTCGCAGCGAGTATCAAAACCGCGCGGTGTTTGTCTGGTCGCGTCCGCGATGACAGCAAAAAAATGGCGATTAGACGGTTGGTACACTCTAGTGAGGCCGAGTCGGTAGCTCAGTTGGTAGAGCATCGCACTTTTAATGCGGTGGTCGCGGGTTCGAGCCCCGCCCGACTCACCATTTAACCTAATGGTATTTCAGTAGTTTGCGAGCAGCGATTTTTCGCGGCTCGTTCGAACGCTGTGGCTAAAGTGTGGCTAAAACGGCTCGGGACTCCAGAGCCAGCGCTAATCTTGAATCGTGAGCGACAGCTTGGCCTGCTTAGTTGGCGAGTACAAAATCGGCACTCGCCACCAATCGTCATTGTCGAAAGTCAGCTTGATGGAAAGCTCTTCGGGCGAAGGGATATTGAGCGCCGCACGAAAGTTGGCTCCGTTGTCCTCGACAACCTTTTGCCAATATGCTAACCAGCTGAAAATTTTGTCTCTCGCGGTTAAATCGTCGAAGCACTGCCCGGATTCCAGAACTCCTCCACCAGGTGACAGGTACACCGAACCATCTAACATCGTGGTTAGGAAATTCTGATTCCGGCGTTGAATAGACAGTCTTTCGCTGGCCATCAGAGATTCACCAGGAATACCGTTGGCCTTGCCCTCTGCCGTTTCCGGCCAGTTGTCGTGCAGAATCTGGAGCAGCGACGTGTTCACCCAGATGTCCGTATGGCCGCTCTTATCGTGCGGAAACGCTTGAATGACGAACACGTCTGTATTGGTGATCTTTGCAAACAGGACATCGTCAGTGCCACGCCGCCGAAAGTGAAGGTGGTGTATCCCCCATCGGTTGAGCAACGGGTCGTGGTTGTCGGCGCGCCCTTTCCGGATGTCGCGGCTCAAATATGGCTTCAAGCTTCCACCCTCGCGGATAAGCCTCGTCAACGCCGAATAATCGCCGGTATACTTCGACGGGATGCAGAGTTCGCGGGACTCGTGCATTTCCCTCGCTGCCTGGCGAGGGATTCGCCTCTTGGCGTTGAGATATCGGTCCGTGTTCACTTCTAGGGTGCGCGCCGGAGTGTACCTTAAGCCGTACGCCGTCATGTCCCGCTTCAGGAATTCGGCCCAGTCGGTCCTGAAGTCCACGTTAATCTGGGGATCTCTTATAGCCAGCGTGGTCGCCTGCGGCTGCGCCACAGAGTCTGGCTGAATGCCGGCAGTCGGTCTCGACATCTGATCGAAGTAATTGCTGCCCGCCTCATTGCGAGCCATCGCAATTCCCATCGCTGCCGCCGCTGCATAGGGATGCGTCGAATGGATCACAAAGGTGCGCGAACTCTTCTTCACACGCCCATTATAGGAACCGGTGCCAACAAGCTGGACACGCCGTCGTTTTCAGCGCCAGCCCAGCTGGATTGCGCGGTTGTTATCTTGTTGCGCACCCGCGGAGTCTCCCTTGCGACCGCGTGTTGTTCCGCGATCGTGAAAAGCCCTCGCATAGTCAGGCTTGAGGCGGATGGCTTCGCTAAAGTCCTGAATTGCTCCGTCAAGGTCACCCTTGGCGAAGCGTGCTCCACCCCGATTGTCGAACGCTATTGCATAGTCGGGCTTTAGGCGTGTGGCCTCACCGAAGTCACGTATCGCTCCGTCGAGGTCACCTTTGTCTTGGCGCGCAACGCCCCGGTCGTTGAAACTCTCGGCATAGTCCGGCTTGAGGCGGATAGCGTCGTTGAAATCGCTGATTGCACCGTCGAGCTCAGTTTTGGCTAGGCGCATTTCGCCTCTGTAGAGGAATACCCTGGCATCGTCAGCCTTAAGCCGTATGGCCTCGGTAAAGTCCTGTATCGCTCCGTCGCGGTCGCCCTTAAGCTGGCGCGCGATTCCACGTTCGGAGAAGGAAATGGCATCGCCAGGATCAAGCCGTATGGCCTCTGTATCATCCTGTATCGCCCCGTCAAGGTCACCCTTGACCCGTCGCGCAGTGCCTCGGCTTGCGTACGCGATGGCGTAGTCAGGCTTAAGGCGTATAGCCTCGCTGTAATCCTGGATTGCGCCCTCAAGATCACCTTTATCCTGGCGCGCCACCCCTCGGTTGTTAGAAGCAACGGCTGGACTTTGTGATGTCGGGCTGCAGGTGAACCCTGGATCATGGCAATCCAGTTTTGCTTTGGGTTGCGGAGGGGGTGGCGTCGGACCGGACAGGGATATCAGTGCGGACTTTCCTGCTCGAACGCCGTCTGAAACTCGCAAGAACACCATCTGAGTTCCTTTATTCATGCAGCACTCAAAGGCAATCACACCCATCAATTGTTCGCCGGGGTCGAAGACGACGGACGAGGTAAGCTGCCTGTCAATATGTCCTGCGGAATATTGATCGTATTCGAGCAGTTGCGGTTGCGGACCATCGTTCGTGCCGACGAGTTCTCTTGTGATAATTTTCAGCGACGGTAGCCTAGCGGGAGCCTTGCCGATGTTTCTTACGATGATCTCGATAGCGAGTACCATCGTGTTCGAGTCACCGAATGGCCCGAATTCGGAGTGCCGCAGATGTTTATCGGCCAGGATTGGGGCGGCGCGGTTGATTTTATATATCCAATCGCCTGCCTGGACCGGGGCGTCAATCGGGTACTGGCGATAGTCGGAAAGCTTCTCAGCAAAAGGGCGCACATCAGGGTCAGCGACCTGCGACATCCCTGGGGTGCCGTTCAAAAAGATGATTACGGCAGCAGCCGCGATCAGAACGGATCTCTCTTGACGCATCGAGACAGTTGTGAGGAACGGTTGGATGCCATCATCGTTCTTCTCGGCCCATGGCCAAATCCAACACATGGCCCTAATTCTACAACCGCGCGGGCCGCGAAGCGGGCTTCAAATTGTTTGCGAACGCGCCCGCTTGGGTGCGGCTCTGAGAATGGAAGATTTCAGCGGGCTTACTGAGTCTTCTCGGGCCGCGCCCGATTGGCAGTTCGTTTCGCGGCGGCGACCTGTTCTTTCATGTAGTCGGACAACTTTTCACCGGCACGCGAGAGGTCGGCCGGATTGACGATATCGTAGCGCCGATATATCGCTTCAGTCCGGTGTCCGGTGATTTCCATGGCAACGCGCCGGGGCACACCGGCCCGTTCGAGATTTCTGACAGCCGAGCGACGTAGGTCATGGAAGTGCAGCCCGGGCAGTTCCGCCGCTTCACATGCCTTGCTCCAGCCCTTCAGGTGGGCACCAATCGGCTTTAGATTCCAATTGAAAACCCACGGCAGATCCGGCCATTTTTCGTTTCGCTTGTCCAACTGGAACACGAGCCATTCTTTCATCTCGCCGAAGATCGGCAGTGTGCGCGCTCTCTTGCCTTTGGTCTGAGATGCCGACAGACGGATTTGTCCCGATTCGAACTCGACTTGCTCCCATCGCAATTTTCGAAGTTCCCCAAGTCGCATGCCCAGGTGATATCCAACGACAAAAATGGCCTTCAGATGATCCGGTAGTGCGTTCCGAAGCTTGAGGTATTGCGCGTGTTCGATGAAGCCCTGACGAGCGTTATCGAGGTCCAGTTTCGGGAAGATGGGTATCCGCTCAACCAGCGGGGGATCGTTCCGGAGACCTAGGTGAAAGCCGCGGCGTATGATCGCCAGCTCACGCTGGATGGTTGCGTCCGAGGCACCACTCTCGCGACGCTCGACAATGTAGGCTCTCACCGCGCGGTCGCGGAAGTTCGCGACCGGCAGCAGTCCGATTCTGGGGATGATGTTCTTCTCCGCTCGCGCCCGGAGATCCTCCAGACTACGTTTCCGCGTCAGCTGATAGTCTTCGACGACTAATTGGATTAACTGGCTAACCGTGGTCGACGAAGGAACGAACTCTTTGATTTTTCCGACCGCCGCGTCCGCGAGGCGGCGTTTCAGCAGCCGCTCGGCTTCGGGCTTTTCTGAAGAATACGAGCTTTCGCGCTGGCGGGCGCCATTGACGTGAAACTGAATCCACCAGATCCCGCCACGCTGA
>Ga0182024_10004428_pt1 | contig 32326 bp, 25 predicted proteins | sample P32metaG_FD_120480 | JGI IMG/M metagenome (GOLD analysis project Ga0182024, IMG submission 120480) | Permafrost microbial communities from Stordalen Mire, Sweden - P3-2 metaG (Illumina Assembly) | ecosystem: Environmental > Terrestrial > Soil > Wetlands > Permafrost | place: Sweden: Stordalen...
CCCTGACGCTGCTGGGCGCCGCCGTTCTCTACAGCGCCCCGACCAAGGAGAAGGACAAGGACTACGAGATGGTCCGCCTCATGGTCGATACGCTGCACGAAGTCCGCGAGCGCTACGTCACGCCCGTCGATGAGGAGCGCGAGCGCCAACTCGTCGCCGACATGATTAAGGGCGGACTGGAGCGGCTCGACCCGCACTCCACCTACATCGACCCGGAGGAATACAAGGCGTTCAGCCGTCAGAGCAAAGGCAAGTTCGGCGGCATCGGCGTCCACGTCGGCGCCGACGCCCAGACCGGCGGCCGGCTCACCGTCGTCAGCCCCATGCCCGGCACGCCGGCCTACGAAGCGGGCGTCCTGGCCGGCGACGTCATCCTCAAGATCGACGGCAAGCCCACCGAACAGATGCGCCTCGGCGAGGCCGTGGACATGATTCAAGGCGACCCCGGCCAGCCCATCAGCCTGACCGTCCGCCACGAGGGCGTTCCCGAACCGGTCGATCTGACCATCGTCCGCGCCGAGATCAAGGTGCCCAGCGTCCTCGGCGACCAACGCAAGCCGGACGACCAGTCCAAGTGGGACTACCTCTACGATAAGGCGAACAAGATCGGCTATATCCGTATCACCAACTTCGGCGAGACGACGGCCGAGGAGACCAAGGCGGCCGTCGAGGACCTGGAAAAGCAGGGCGTGCGCGGCTTGGTCATCGACCTGCGCAACAACCCCGGCGGCCTGCTGCGATCGGCCGTGGAGATTTGCGACCTCTTTCTGGAAGACGGCGTGATCGTCAGCACCAAGGGCCGCAACCACAAGGACGAGGTGTGGACGGCGAAGCCGGAAGGGACGTTGTTGCTGCCGGCCGAAAAGCACCCCATCGCCGTGCTCATCAACAAATATAGCGCCAGCGCCAGCGAGATCGTCAGCGCCTGTTTGCAGGACCACAAGCGGGCGACGATCGTCGGCGAGCGCAGCTACGGCAAGGGCAGCGTCCAGAACATCATCATGATGGAGCACGATACCAGCGCGCTGAAGCTAACGACGGCCAGCTACTGGCGGCCGAGCGGCAAGAACATCCACCGTTTCCCCGACCGCAAGGACTTCGAGGCGGCCGGCATCAATCCGGACGAGTGGGGCGTGAAGCCGGACGAGGGCTTCGATGTGCCGATGAAGGACGCGGAGCGCTACGACTACATGGTTTACCGCGGCGACCGCGACATCATTCATACGCCGAAGAAGGACGACAAGAAGGAGCCGGCCAAGGACGACAAGAAGCCGCCGTTCGTGGACCGCGTGTTGCAGAAGGCCGTCGATCAGCTCAAGACGCAGATCGAGAAACAGGGGGCGGCCGCCGACGCGCCGCCGGCCGGGCGCGACGCCTGAGTCTGCCACGCATTTCAGAGCCGGAAGCGTGAGCGACGGATGCAAAGACCGTCGCTCACGCTTCCGGCTCGGACCATCCGATGCCGATGACCGCCGAACTCGCCGTCCTGTTCGAGGACAACCACTGTCTGGCCGTGGCCAAGCCGGCGCCGCTGCTGACGCAGGGCGTGCCGCCCGGCGTGCCGACGCTGGAGGCCATGGTCAAAACCTACATCAAGGATCGCTATAACAAGCCCGGAAACGTCTACCTCGGCGTCCCGCACCGGCTCGACCGGCCGGTGTCGGGCGTGGTAGTGTTCGCGCGCAACACCAAGGCGGCGCGACGGCTGGCGGAGCAGTTCGCGCAACGGCAGGTGCGCAAAGTCTACTGGGCGGTCGTCGAGCCGAACGCGGCGGGCGGACTTCCGCCGGAGGAAGGCGTCTGGGAAGACTGGCTGCTGAAGATCCGGGAGGAGGCGCGGACGGAGCGCGTCCCGGCGGAGACGCCGGGGGCGAAGTTGGCCGTGCTGCGTTTTCGGCGGCTGTCGGTCGCGGCCGACGGGGCGTTGGTGGAGATCGAGCCGGAAACGGGGCGGATGCACCAGATCCGCGTCCAGGCGGCGACGCGCGGCTGGCCGGTGCGCGGCGACTTCCTCTATGGCGCGCGGTTGCCGTTTGGGCCGCTTGCGGAGCTGCCGCGCGACCGGATCATCGCGCTTCATGCGCGGAGCCTGACGTTTCTGCACCCGATCCGCTATGAAGCCCTGACGGTGACGGCGCCTCTGCCGGAGGTGTGGCTTCCTTGGGCGCCAACGACACCCATATCTCCGCGAACGACTCCCCCTGTTCGGGAATAATTCGCCGCTGTTTCGTCAGTTCCAGCACGCCAAGGAACAATCCCACGAGCCGGCCGCGCGTGTGCGGCGGCGTGAACAGCGCCGCGAACGGCAGACGCGGCTCCCTTGCCAACATCGCAAGAATTGCTTCCATGTACACATGAAGCGGCGTCTGATCCACGACCACTTCGTGGGTCTGCTGCGCCATCGTCTCGCGCATCAGCCGGCCGAACGCGCTGACGAGGTCCCACAACTCCACCGGCTGCAAGCGCTGCGGCGCATTGGACGCCGTCGTCGCCGCGGGCAGGCGCGGCAGGCGCAGGGCGTGCCGCTCCCCCTGCGACTCTAACAGCGCGGTTGCGGCTTTAAAGTGCTTGTACTGGATCAGTTGTTGAACGAGTTGCCGGCGCGGGTCTTCCTCGGCCTCGGCCGACTCCTCGGCGTGCGGCAGCAGCAGCTTGCTCTTGATCTCCATGAGCGTGGCCGCCAGCACCAGGAAGTCGCCGGCCCGCTCCACGTCGATCAGCGTGAGCACGTCGAGGTATTGCTTGAATTGCTCGGCCACGCGCGCCACGGGGATGTCGCGGACGTCCACCTCCTCGCGCTTGACGAGGTACAGCAGCAAGTCCATCGGCCCGCGGAACGCGTCGAGAACGACCTGATATTCGTGGGGTACGGCGGACGGCATCGCGGCGGACATACCCGCCGCGGCAAGGCGCGTCCAGCCCGGTTTTCCGTTACGCCGAAACCTCGAAAATGCACTCGATTTCCACGGCGATGTTGCCGGGCAGCGACCCCATGCCGACCGCGCTGCGGGCGCCGACGCCGGCGTCCTCGCCGAACACCTCGGCCATCAATTCCGAGAAACCGTTGATGACCTGCGGTTGGTCCTTGTAGTCCGCGGTGCAGTTGACCATGCCCAGCGTCTTGACCAGGCGCTTTACCCGGTCGAGCGAGCCGAGGGCGTCGCGCACCGTGCTCAGGATGTTCAGGCCGACGGCGCGGGCCGACTCCTTGCCCTGTTCCGTCGTCAGGTCGCCGCCGACCCGGCCCGTCACCGGCGTCTTGTCGTTGATGCGGGCCGGCCCGTGGCCGGACACGTACAGCAGTCCGTCCACATGTACCGTCATCTTGTAGCGGGCCACCGGCCTGGCCGGGGCCGGCAGGGTCAGGCCGAGTTCCCGCACGCGCGCTTCCGGCTTGGTCGTCATGGCATCCTCTTCTCGAAGTTGGAGGGGCGGCGTTCCCATTTCACCGCGGGGCGGGCCAGAGGTGATCGTCGGCCGCCGGCGCCTGCCGGAGGACTTTATAGGACGCTTCATTGCCCCCTTCACCTGGGCGACGCCGGCACCGGCCGGATGCAAGAAGTTTTCCGGCGAAAGCGCGCCGCACCTTTTCGCCGTGTCGTCGAGAAAACGACCCACGGCCTCGAAAAAGGCGTCGTCCGCCGAGTCGTCGTGCCCGCGGCCGGATTGCCCCAGAAAGCGCTTCGGCTCCGGGGCGGCCGCGAACAGGCGTTCGCCGTGGGCGAAGGGAATCAGGACGTCGGCCGTGCCGTGGGCGATGAACACCGGGCCGCCGGAAGCGGCGATCTTGTGAAGGTTGTCGAATTGGTTACGGGCCAACCAGCGGCACGGCAGCCACGGATATTTATCTTGTGCCAGCTCCGGAAACGACGTGAAGGTGCTGCACAGCACCAACGCCCGATGCGGCCGGCGCGCCGCCAGGTCGGTCGCCACGCCGCCGCCGAGCGACTTCCCCAGGAGCACAATGTTTTCGCCGGGGACGCCCTTCACGTCGGTCAGCCAGTCGTAAGCGGCGTCGGCGGCGGCGTAGCACCCCGCCTCGGAAGGCCGGCCGCCGCTCTTACCGTATCCGGGATAGTCAAAGAGGAGAATGCCCGTCCGCAGCCTCGCCTGCCATCCGGCGAAGCCCTGGCCCCACTGGCTCACGTTGCCGGCGTTGCCGTGGCAGAACAGCGTCGCCCCCCGCGCCGGCGCCCAGCCGTCGGGGGCGGCCCACCACGCATGGATGGGTGTGCCGTCGGCGGCCGTCAGGTCCACGTCTTCGACGCGAACTCCGGCCGGCGGCGGCAGCCAGACCTCGGCGGCGGTCGTCGGATGATAGAGGAGCCGGTCCTCCAGCGCCAGCAGCAACAGCAGGACGCCGACGTAGGCATAGGCCGTCAGGGCGCCCAGCCGGCCCAGGCGGTGCAACCAACTCCGCCGCCAGAACGGCGAGACCAGCAGCGGCAAGGCCACCGCCGCGCCCAACGACCGGAGCCGGGAGGGACGGCGCGCCGTCGTCGCGGGCATGGCCGTGGTCGTTTGCTCCATCGCGCGGACTCGTTTCACGTCGGCAGGCGGTACGGCGCCCGATACTCGTAACGCAGCCGGGCGTCGGCCGCCGGGTTGTTGACGAACTTTTCCGCCTTCGCGTCCCATTCGAGATACGATTTGGTTCTCAAGGCGATGTTGCCGATCAGGGCGGCGGTGGTGTCGCGGTGGCCGACCTCGATGTCGCAGTTGCACGGATCGCGGCTCACCAGACAGTCCAGGAAATTGCGGGCGTGGTCCGCCGTGTCGGACTTACCGCCCGTGACTTTTCGCGGCTCGATCACCGGCTTGGCCCCCTCGCGGTAGCCGCGTTCGTACGCGCGGTCCACCGGCGTGCGGGCCGGGAACTCCTTGTCGGTCAGGGCGTCCGGCACGACCTCCCAGCCGTTGCCCTGGATGTAGACCGTGCCCTTCGTGCCGCGCAGCTCGACCTCGCCGCCCTTGATCCCGGCGGGGGCCGCGTTGCAGTTGAACTGCGAGAACGTCACCAGCGTGTTGCCGGGGTACTGCCACAGTACCTCCAGCGTGTCCGGGACCTCGCGGTTGTCGGCGACGGCGTATTTGCCGCCGATCGCGGTCACGGCCAGCGGCGCGTCTTGGCCGAGCGCCCAGTGGATGAGGTCGAGGTAGTGGACGCCGAAATTCGTCAATTGCCCGCCGGAATAGTCGTAGAACCAGCGGAAACGGTAGAAGGCGCGGTTTTTGTTGTAGGGCGCCTTGGGGGCCGGCCCGAGCCATTCGTCCCAGCTGAAGTCCTTGGGCGGCTCCTCGTTGGGCGGATTGCCGATGCCCTTGGGCCACTCGTTCTGGATGTGGAAGGCGCGGGCGACGGTGACTTGGCCGATGCCGCCCTTGCGCACGAACTCGCAGGCCTCGCGGCAGTAAGCCGACGACCGCCGCATCAGGCCGACCTGCGTGACGCGCTTGTGCTTGCGGGCGGCCTCGACCATGAGCCGGCCCTCCTCGACGCACAGCGACAGCGGCTTCTCGACGTACACGTCCTTGCCGGCCTGGCAGGCGTGGATCGTTTGCAGGGCGTGCCAGTGGTCCGGCGTGCAGATCACCACCGCGTCCACGTCTTTCATGGCGAGAACGTCGTGATAGTTCTTCGTGGTTTTCGGCGAGCCGCCGACCTTGTGGGCCGCGAAGTCGAGATACGGCTGATAGAGGTCGCACAAGGCGACGATGTCGGCGTCCTTGTGGACGAGGAAGGCGTCGAGTACCTGATCGCCGCGGTTGCCCAGGCCGATGAAGCCGAGACGGGCGCGGCCGTTGGCGCCGTACACGCGGCGGGCGGAAAGGGCCGTCAGGACGCCGGCGGCGCCGGCCTTGGTGAAATCGCGTCGGGTGGGGTGGGTCATGGTGGGGGGTCGCTCTTGTGGAGAGGCGAGCGGCGCGGCGTAAGCCCGCCGGTGTGGTTCCTGTTCCGAGGCGCTATTCTACACCGGCGGGCTTGCGCCGCGCCGCTCGCCTCAGCCGAGCAGCTTCTTCAGAAAATCCAACTCGCGCTTCGCCAGCCTCTTGCGTTCGTCCAGGTCTTTGGTTTCGTATTCGCCGTGCAGGCTTATCGTGCCGTTGAAACGGCACTCCTTCACGCCCGCGGCCACGTCGTCCCAGCGGACGACGCCGTCGCCGGCCGGCACGACGTGGTATTGCCAACCTTGCTTGTCGCTTTTCTCCCAGAGCATGTCCTTGATCGCCAGCAGCGACAGCCACGGCCGCACCATGTCCAACTCCATGCGGATCGGCCCGCCGTTGACGGCCGTGTGGCCGGTGTCCACGTAGGCGCCGACGTGGTGCGGGTCGAGGTCCTGGAGCAGCAGGCGCAGGCCGGCGCAGTTGTTGCCGAGGTTGGCCCCCGAATGGGTATGGTAGCAGACGCGCGCCTTGCTCTGTTCGGCCAGTTTGGCGAAGCCGGCCATCCGTTCCCTGGCCGCCTTCAAAACGTCGTCAAACGGTCTCTTGTAGGGGAAATAACCGATCTTGACGGCCGGCGCCTCCGCCTTGGCGCAGGCGTCGAAGATCTGGCGGGCCGTCTTGCTATCGGGGTCGTTGAGGTCGGTCGACGCGCTGACGAGGCCGAGGACCAGCCCCGCGTCGCGGAAGACTTTCACCGCCTCCGGCAGCGCCGTCGCCGCGTTATCCGGGTTGACCGGGTAGCCCGGCCTCACCGTGAGGTCCACGCCGTCCAGGCCGATTTCCTTGCAGAAGGCCGCGACGCCCTTGACGTCCAATCCCTGGAGCGTTTTCGTGAAGTAGACGTATTGCATCGGTGTTATCTCTTTAGGTGCCGGCCGGTCGCTCCTACTCAGGCCGCCAACCGTCGTCCCTGCTGCGCCTGCTGCCACGCCGCCTGCCGGGCAAGCCCCTCGTCGAGGCCGACGGTCGGCGCCCAGCCGAGGTGGCGCGTCAGCTTGCCGACGTCGGCCGCCGTGAAACGCTGGTCGCCGGCGCGGGCCGGCTCGCGGCGAACGACCGCCCGGCGCCCCAGGATCGTCTCCAGCTTCCCGAGGATGTCCCAGACCGACGCCGTTTCGCCGCCGCCCACGTTGTACACCTCGCCGACCGGGGCGTCCAGCGCGGCGGCGGTGGCGGCCGTACAGTCATCGACGTAGGTATTGCCGCGCGTTTGCAGACCGTCGCCGAAAACGACGATCTCTTCGCCGTGCAAGAGGGCATGGATGAACTTGTGGTAGCCCATGTCGGGCCGCTGGCGCGGGCCGTAGACCGAGAAGTAACGCAGCACCACCGCCGGCAGGCCGTGCTCCTCGGCGTAGGCGCGGCAGAGGTGTTCGGCGGCCAGCTTGGTCACGCCGTAGGGCGACGACGGCCGCGTCGGCAGCGTCTCGTCGCCGGAGCCGAAGCGGCCGTAGACCGAGGACGTGGAGGCGTAGACGAAGCGGCGCAGGCCGGGCGCCCGGCGGGCGGCCTCCAACAGCCGTTGCGTCCCGGCGACATTACACCCCTCATAAAGAGCGAAATCGGTCCAGCTGCGCGGCAGGCCGGGCATGGCGGCTAGGTGGAAGACGGCTTCGACGCCGTTGAACGCCGGCGCGAGGTCGGCGTCGCGCAGGTCGATGGGAAAGAGGGTGAAGTCGGGGCAACCGTGGACGGCCGCGAGGTTGGCGTCCTTGACGGCGCGGGGGTAATACGGGATGAAGGCGTCGATGCCGTTGACCGCGTGGCCGAGCCGGAGGAGGCGTTCGCACAGGTGGGAGCCGATGAAGCCGGCGGCGCCGGTGACGAGGCATTTCATGGACGTGCTTCCTCCGGGTCGGGAAAGCAGACGGCGGCGCGGCAGGGTTGCGACGGGGTATGTAACAGGGCGCGGCGGCGGAGGCAATGCCTGTTACGCCGGGCGGTCACGATTTCCGTTGGAACCAACGCAGCGTCTCCGCCAGCCCTTCCTCGAAGGAAAAGCACGGGGAGTAGCCGAGGTCGCGGCGGGCGCGGGAAATGTCGGCGCGCGAATGACGCACGTCGCCGACGCGCGGCGGGCCGTGCCGCGGCGTGACGTTCGTGCCGAGGAGATGGTTGAGGGCGGCGGCGAGTTCGAGCAGCGTCACGCCGCGGCCCGTACCGATGTTGTAGACCTGGCCGGAGACGTTGGGCGCCGCGGCCGCGCGAGTCAGCGCCTGCACCACGTCGGCGACGTAGGTGAAGTCGCGCGTCTGCAAGCCGTCGCCGAACACCGTCGGTACGCGGCCTTCGCCGAGGGCGGCGGCGAACAGGGCGATCACGCCGGAATAGGGGCTGTCGGCGCGCTGGCGCGGGCCGAAGATGTTGAAGAAGCGCAGCCGCACCGTTTCCAGGCCGTAGGAAACGGCGAACGCCTGACAGTAGAGTTCGCCGGCCGCCTTGGCGGCGGCGTAGGGCGACAGCGGCCAGATCGGGTCGTCCTCGGTCTGCACGTCGCCGCGCGGCATTCCGTAGGCGCTGCTGCTGGCGGCGTAGACGACCCGACGAACGCCGCGCCGCCGGGCCGCGTCGAGGACATTCAGCGTGCCGGTGGCGCAAACGCGATGGGTGTCGGCCGGCGCCTCGATGCTGCGCTGCACCGACGCCAACGCGGCGAGGTGAAACACCACGTCCACGCCGGCCATCGCGCGTTCCACGGCCGCGGGATCGGCCACGTCGGCGTCGATGATTTCCGGGGCGGGATGGAGATGGGCTAGGTTGTCGCGCAACCCGGTGCTGAAGTCGTCCAGCACGCGCACCCGGCCGCCGCCGGCCGTGAGCGCCTCGACGAGATGGGAGCCAATGAAACCCGCGCCGCCGGTGACCAGATAACTTTTGCTCATCAAGGACCTCACGCAAAGACGCAAAGAGCGGCCCCAAAAATAATATACGAAACCGACTGTCGTCCCTTGCTCCCGACCTCTTCTTCGCGCCTTTGCGTCTTTGCGTGAGATTTTCTTATTCCACTTCCACCGGCTCGATGACGCCGTCCGGCAGGTCGAGCACGATGAACCGCTTCGGCCGGGCGCGGTGCAGCGCCCCCGGGTTGATCACGCGCGTCGGCCCGGTAATGTGCTCTTCCGGCTGGTGCGTGTGGCCGTAGAACAAAAAGTCGTAGGCGCCGCTCTGCTCCACGTCGCGCATCAGTCGCCGGTCGTCGCCGTGGAGAAAGGCGATCTTGCGGCCGGCCATTTCGACGTGGCCGAAGTTTTCGTGGAGGGTCGCGCCGATTCGCGTCATGGCGGCCCGCAGGCCGTCGCGGTCGCCGTCGCAGTTGCCGAAGACGAAATGGGCCGTCAGACCGCGGAAAAGAAAGACGATTTCCGGGTCTTCAATGTCGCCGCAATGGAGCACCGTCGTCACGCCGCGGTCGCGCAGCTCGGCAAGCGCCCGACCCACCGTGGCGTAACGGTTGTGGGTGTCGCTGAGGACGGCGATTTTCATGGCTTGCCCTCCGGCGCGCCGCCCGGAATGAAGAAAGGGCGGGCCGAATAGCCCGCCCCCGTTCGCTCACTTCAACTCGACGGACCAGTAGGCGTTTTCGAGAAAGGTGCGCCACGACTGGTACTTGTTGTGGGTCATCTTGAGGTTGAGCATCGGGCTGCGCTTCGGCTTCTCCGGCTTGCGGATGAGGTGCATGCGCGCCTCTTTCGGCGTCCGGCCGCCCTTCTTGACGTTGCAGGCGACGCACGCGCAGACGATGTTTTCCCAGCTGCTGACGCCGCCCTGACTGCGCGGCGCCACGTGGTCGAGACTCAACTCCGAGGTCGGGAACTTCTTGCCGCAGTACTGGCACTGGTTGTTGTCGCGGGCGAAGATGTTCCGCCGGTTGAACTTGACCGCCTGGCGCGGCAGCCGGTCGTAGCCGGTCAGGCGGATGACGCGCGGCGCCTGGATCTCGCTGGAGACGGTGCGGACCCAGTCGTCGTCCTCCTGGCGGAAGTTACGGGCGCGGAACTCGCTGACCTCGCGCCAGGTGGTGAAGTCGTAGGTGGCGAACGTGCCGTCTTCCAGGCTCACCACCTCGGCCAGGTCCTTGCACAGCAGGCAGAAGGCCCGCCGCACGGAAATGATGTGTACGGCCATGAACAGCTTGTTCAAGACCAACACGCTGGCGTCCAAGGCGGAGTTGGGACTGGAGTTCATGGATTCCCTTTCTCTCGGATTGCCAGGCCGACCGCACGCGCCGCCGCGTCGCGGGCTTCCTCCCCTTTACGACGCGCCGGCTTGGGGCCGGGTTCGAGTTTTGTTTATACTAACAGCACCGGCGAAGGGCAGGCAAGCGCCGCCCGGCCGCCGCGGCCGAAACCGTCCATGATTTTTTGGTGACGGGACGGTGTGGAAATACCTCGTCGGACGTGGCGAGCGGGGGGAGTCAGCCCCCTGATTTAGCGTCCTGTCGGTGATAGCGCGAAGAATCAGGGGGCTGACTCCCCCCGCTCGCCTGGAGCCGTGCATGGCAGACCCCTCCCGCTCCGACCCGCGCCTCAACGAGGAACGGCTGCTGCACGCCCTGGTCAGCCGCGGCCTGCTGACGCGCGAGGAGGCCAAGGCGGGCCGCGCCGGCCCCGGCGCCGAGTCCGGTCCCGAAGCGCTGCTGTCCCGGCTGACGGCGGCCGGCGCCCTGACCGCCGCCCAGGCCGCGCGCGCTAAACAGGAGTTAAGCACTCTCCTTGGGCAACAGATCCCCGGCTACAGTTTGATGGAGAAGCTCGGCCAGGGGGCGAGCGGCGTGGTCTACAAGGCGCGGCAGGCCAGCATGGACCGACTGGTGGCGGTCAAGGTGCTGCACCCGCGGCTGGCGGCCGACCCGGAGTTTTTACGGCGGCTGACGCGCGAGGCCCACGTCGCCGCCAAGCTTAGCCACAACAACATCGTGCAGGCCATCGACGTCGGTTCGGCCGGCCCGCTGCACTATTTCGTTATGGAGTTGGTCGAGGGCAAGACCATCCGCCAGGAACTGGAAGCCGGCAAGGTCTACGGCGAGCGTGAGGCGCTGGAGATCACCGTCCAGATCGCGCAGGCGCTGGGGCACGCGGCCAAGCGCGGGTTGGTGCATCGGGACGTGAAGCCTGCCAACATCGTGCTGACGGCCGACGGCGTGGCCAAACTGGCCGACCTGGGCATGGCCCGCGACGCGGCCGACCTGACGCAGGCCAAGCGCGAGCGCGGACTGGCCATCGGCACGCCGTACTACATCTCGCCGGAACAGGTGCGCGGCCGGGAGAACCTGGACGTGCGGGCGGACATCTATTCGCTGGGGGCGACGCTGTACCACATGACGACGGGCCGGCCGCCGTTCCCCGGCAAGGAGGTGGAGCGGATCATGGAGGCGCACCTGACGGAAGAGCTGACGCCGCCGGACCACGTTAACCAACAATTGTCGTCTGGATTGGGCGAGGTGGTCGAATTCATGATGGCGAAGGACCGCCGGAAGCGCTACGCCACGGCGGACGACCTGATAATCGACCTGGAATGTCTGTTGGCGGGCGACCCGCCGAAGCTGGCGCGGCGGAAGATGGAGGCGGGGACGCTGGCCGGCCTGGCGGAGGGCACCGGCGACGAGCCGGAGGGGGAGGCGGAACGGCCGTCGGGTCCGCCGATGCCGTGGGTGTGGATCGGCGTACTGGCCGGGCTGTTGGGGGTGAGCGTGCTGGTGAACCTGATCCTATTGGTGCGGCGGTGAGCGTTTGGATTGGGCGCGGGAGTCGGCGGTTGCGCCCCACGCCGCCGTTCCCGCATTTTAATTGCTATCGTGGAGTTCGCCTTCAACATCTTGGTCGGGAAGTGCGCGGGGACCGGGGACGGCGCCCGTGGGATCCGCGGGTTCGCGGACACCAAGACCTTGAAGGACAAAGAGCTGGTGACGGAGACTGATGACTTCGTGAAGGTGCATTTCGCAAAACAGGAGGGGGCCAGGCCGGTCATCAAGCCCTTCCCGGACGGCCCCGCTGAAGTAAACTGGGTCGCGGAGGAAGTTGCTCGCTTGGTAGACGAAGAGCACGTCCGGCCAGACGACATACTGATCCTGTCGACATACTGATCCTGTTCGAGGGGGGAGAAGTGGATTCAGGGCCTCATCCGGGCGATCAGGGAACGGTGTCGGTCCCCCATCGGGTTTTCACAACCCCACCGGAGGGCGGAGAAGGACGAGTACATCGTCAAGCAAGGCCACATCACCGTGACCACCACCTGTAGCGCCAAGGGGTACGACGGATATGTGGTTTTCGTCGGCGCGGACGTGTTCCCCATGACGCACCAGGGGAGGGCGTCCTTTTACGTCGGCTGCACGCGGGCAAGGCAGCGGCTCTACGTCTCTGGGATCGACGGGCCGGGGACGTTATTCGAGGAGGCGAAAAAGGTGTCCCAGGTACTTTCGAGCCAGCCGTAGCATCGGGCGGTCATTCCGGGGCCACGCACCGCCGGATGGATGCGTGGCCCCGGTTTTCCAAGGGCGGCCGCCCGCGGTCCCGCAGCCGGTCTAATGGCCCGTCCGGTGAGAACCCCGACTTGACAAATTTCGCAATTTGCGAAATAATTGTAGAGTCGCGACGCCTGGCAGTCGATCCAAATGGGGCAGCCGTGGCGAACGTCCTCACGAAGCCCACACTCCAAGCGTTCTGGGAACGACACCGCGACGCCCAAAAAGAGCTTGAGGCATGGTTCAAGGTCGCTCGCAAGGCCCGGTGGACAAGCCTTGCGGACGTGCGGGCGCCGTTCCCCACGGCTGACATGGTGGGGCAGTGCCTCATCTTCAACATCTGCCGCAACAAGTATCGCCTGATCGTAAGTGCAAACAGGAGCATGACGCGGCTCTTCGTGAAGCACATCCTTACCCACAAGGACTACGACAGGAACGAATGGAAGAAGGATTGCATCCGTTAAGTCCGTAAGGAGGCCGCCACATGGCGACAAAAACGAAGAACCGTTTCAAGCAAGGCGAAGGGAAGTTGATTCCGAAAGCGTACCTGCGGTTGGTGGCAGAGTTTCGCCTGCGGCCCATCGAAAGCGAGCAGGAACTGGCCGAAGCCACGGCAATGGCCGAGGACCTGTCCGGGCGAGCGGAACTACTCCCCGAGGAGGAGCAGTACCTTGAAGTCCTGATCGGGTTGATCGAGGCGTATGAGGATACGCACTGCACGATCCCCGATGTCAGCGCCCAGGAGATGCTGCGCTTCCTTATTGACCAGCGGGGTGTCACACAGCGGGTCGTATCGGACGAAACGGGGGTCGCTAACTCGACCATTACCGCCTTGCTCAAGGGCAAAAGGGCGGGGGGACGGGAAATGACCCTGGCCCACATTGGGACGTTCGCCAAGTACTTCGGCGTCGAACCGTCTGTTTTCCTTCCGGGGAATGGCGTCGAAGAACAGCGGCCTCACCCCTCGACGGGCCCGGCCGCGTCCCGCCGCAGAAGCGATGAGCTGATCGACTCCAAGCAGTTCATGAAGAAAACGCCTCTGACCAAACCAAAGTAGACAAGAAGGCTGCCAGAAACTATCGCCCATTGGTATGGCGCCCCGTTTCGTCGGCCCGGACGAATCGCCCCGGCGAACCTACCCGCTCCGTCCAGCGTTCACGCGCCGCAGCGCCCGCCCCAGCCGCTTCATCGACCGCCGGCACGCCGCCGCGTCGCCGACGACGCGCAGCGTCCGCATCTCCAAGCGAATCGGTGCATTCAGGAGCGCATATGTCCGCACCTGATCGCGCCGCCCCGGATACACCAACACCGCCCGGCCGACGCCTAGCGCCGTGCAGTACGCCAGCATTTGATACAGGTCCGCCGACGCCGGCGCCCCGGACGGCCGCTTCCACTTGGCGTCCACCACTAGCGCCGGCCGGCCCTCGCGCCGCACCGTCACGTCCGGCCGCATCTCCACGCCGGCCGCGACGACGTGCGTCTCCTGGGCCGTCGCCGTCCGGCCGTCGCCGACGAACGCCGCCAGAACGCCGCGCGTGACGTAGCGCTCGAAGACGCGCTCCATGTCCAGCAGGAAGGCGGGGCACGCCGTCGGCCCCGAGGCGTCGCCCGGCCCCAGGGCGTCGGCCAGCAGCCGCGACAGTTCCAGCAGCGGCCCGTAACCTTCCGCCAGCCGATCCGCCTCGGCCGCCGCGAACACCGCCGCCGTCAGCGGCGCATCGCCCACTTCCTCGAAGCCGCGCAACGCAGCCGACAGGGCGTCGCGCACACGGCCGCCCAGCAGCGACGATGCCAGTAGTCGTTCGGCCGTCGCCTTGGGCGCCCGGTTGCAGGCCACGTCGGCGGTGAAGTCGTCGCGGAGGCCGTGCAGCCGGTCCTTGCGGCCGGGGTCTTGCCGCAGCTGGGCCGGCACGTCGATACGGCCGTGCAGGAACGGCCCCGCCTCGGCCCGCTCGCGGTAACCGCGGCGCAGGCCGGTGGCGGCCCGCTCCGCCAACAACCGCGCCAGCCGGCCGGTCAGGAAATCGAGGAGGTCCGTGCGCGGCGTCGGCGAGGTCTCGTCGCGGGACGCCGGCGCCGGATCGTCCGGTTCGAGGAGGAAAAAGAGGTTTTGCAGAGGGATTTTTGGCCTGACCACAAGCCGCCGCGTCGGCGCGGCCACGACGCCGGCGACGCCGCGCGGCGTTACCCGATAGACGCCGCGCCGGCCGGTCGGGGCCACGTCAATGCGGCCGGCGTGGGCCGCCAGCAGAAATTCCACGTCGGCCGGGGCCAGACGCACGCGGCGCGGCCGGCGCTCCGTCAGAAACAGCGTGCGCCGCATCCAAACCCCTCCAGGCCCCGTGACGATGAGATGCCATCTTACCGATTGCATCGGAGAACTGGATAGGGTCCGCTATCCTTCGGCGGAAGGTCCGCTCGTTTCGGTTCGGCCGTCACCGGGCGGCGCGACCGGACCCAGCTGCAAGACTCGGCCGCGCACCTGACCGCGAATGCGTCCGGGAAGGTCGGCGGCGGTCTCTTCGCCGTACACCAGACCGGCCAAACGCTCCCAGGCGTCGTACGTCATCGGGTCCAGCGGCCATCCCTCGCGCGCCCAGGCCAACCGCAGGGCGGAGCGGGTAAGCCGGCGCGGGGCGGCCGCAAGAAGCGGCCGGTCCAAGACGAGCATCGCGCCGGCGCGCGGCAACTCGGCGGACGTCAGCAGGCGGCCGGCGGCCTCCTCCTCGTCTCGGAACACTTCCTCCGCCTGTTCCGCCAGGCGCGCCAGGGCCAGGGACGCCGCGGGGTTGTACCGTGCGGCCAGGTGCGGCAGCAGTTCATGGCGAATGCGGTTACGGGTGAAAGCCGGATCGCGGTTGGTGGGGTCCTCGCGGAACGGTTGGTCGAGGGCGGTCAAATAGGCGATAATTTCGGCCCGCGTCGTCTGCAATAACGGGCGCACGACGCCGACGCCGGGGGCCAGTTCGCGCGTGGCAGCGATGCCGCGCAGCCCCTGCAAGCCGGTCCCCCGCAGCAGGCGGTGCAGTACGGTCTCGGCCTGGTCGTCGGCCGTGTGGCCGGTGGCAATCCAGCGGGCGCCGGCGGCGGCGGCGACTTCCGTCAACCAGCGATAGCGGACGCGACGGGCCGTCGCTTCCAGGTTGGCGCCGTCGGCGCGGGCCGTCGCCGCCACGTCGATGCGATGCAACCGCAGGCCGAGGGCCGGGACGCCGGCGGCCGTGAGGCGGGCGTGGAGGTCGGCCGTGAACGCCTCATCGGCGTCGCTTTCGGCGCCGCGCAGCTGGTGATTCAGATGGGCAATGGTGACGGTAAAGGGCGAAGCCGGCGGGCGCGCCGCCAGCAGGGCGTGCAGCAGCGCGACGCTATCCGGCCCGCCGGAGACGGCCGCCACGACGCCGCGGGCGTGGTCTTCCAGGGACCGCGCCCGGCGGCGCACGCGATCCACCAGCCGCGTTGCGATGTTCCGCACAGTCGCCACTCCAAGGGGCGGTCCTGGTTCCCACGCGGAGCGAGAGGACCAGGAGGCCCGTGGTTCGTTATAACAAAGGTCATGGAATGGGAACGGGTCATCCGGTTCGTGATCCGCCCGCGCGTGCGGGCCGTCCTGGCGTGGGCCGCCGTGTCGGTCGCGGCCGCCATCGCCTTCTACCTCGCCTGGACCGGCTACGATCATCCCGAACGGCCCGACGGCAACATCGGCCACATTTACATCGACTTCGCCGGCCAGTGGCTTATGGGCCGAATGCTGGCGCGCGGCGAAGGCCGGTCCCTCTATGACCTGCCGCGCCTGCGTCAAGCGCTGCGGGAAGCTTACCCACCCGCCGACGCCGACGCCGTGTACAACTGGCTGATCGAGTCGCCCGACCGCCCCGGCGTCGGCGGCCCGCTTTACCCCCCGATCCAGGCGCTTTTCTTCTATCCGCTCGGACTGCTGCCGCCGCAAACGGCTTATCGCATCGTCCAGGTCGTCAACTTCATCCTGACTTTTGTCGTCGGCTTTATCGCCTGGAAGCTGACGCGGGGGAACGTATGGCCGGCCGTCGCCGCCGGCGCCCTGATGGCGTTTCCCGGCTATGCCGGCGCCATCTGCCTGGGGCAAAACCCGCTCATCAGTCTGGCGCTGCTGGCGTTCGGCTGGCTGCTGACGGCCCGCGGCCGGCCGTGGCTGGGCGGGATCGTATGGGGCCTGCTGGCGTTCAAGCCGGTGTGGGCCGCGTCCTTTTTTTTGGTCCCGCTGCTGGCGCGCCGCTGGCGGATGGCCGCCGCCATGCTGCTCACCGGGCTGGCGCTGGCCTTGTTGACGTTGCCGTTCGTGGGATGGCGGACGTGGATGGACTGGCTCACGGTCGGCCGGGCCGCGTCGGCCCATTACGCAATGGACGAGCCGTGGATCTTTCTCAGCCGCGATTTGCAGGGCATCCCCCGGCGTTATTTGCTCGACTTCACCGCGGACGGCATCGCGGCGAACCCGGATCGGCCGCTGCCCAACTTCATCGGAATCGGATTGTGGTTGACGGTGGTGGGTCTGACCGTGTTGTTGGCCCGGTGGCGTTGGCGCCGGCCGGCCGGGGTGGACGGGCCGGCCGCGGCGTTCCTGATGCTGGGCGCCTGGCTCGGCTGCTTTCACTTCATGTATTACGACACGCTCCTGGCGGCGCTGCCGGTCTGTCTGCTTTTCACGGGGCCGATCCGGTGGTGGTTCCGCGACCCGATCACGACGACGCTGCTGGTTCTGCTGATCGCCCTTCCCCATGCGGCCGACGGCGTCGATTACCTCCGAACCGGCGGACGGCCGACGTATCATTCACCGCCGTTCGACACGTTCTGTCTACTCGCGCTTTGGGCGTGGTGCGGTTGGCAATGGCTTGGGATCGGTACAGGCAATCCGTCGGTCGCACGTTGAATCCGGACACAAAAAACGCGCCGGCGCGGGACGTATTATTCCTCTTCCCAGAAGATGGTGCGGCAGCGGCGGCACTGACCGAGCTGATACGTCTGCGTCCTGCCGCTCCCGAACAGGAAGCTGCCCGTCTCCAGGGCGGGCAGCGGATTGCCGCATGAACAGGTCATTTCGTGAGCCTCTCTTCGCCCCAGGAGTTCGGCCCAGGAGCCGATCCCGAAAAGGCTTCGTCGCTCCTTCCACTGTCGCCGGAAGTGGCTCATCCGGCGCCAGCGCACGTCTTCGGGCGATTGCAGTCCCAGATCGCGGCAGGCGCAGACCACCGAATAGGGCGGGGCGTCGCACTCGACGTCCAGCGGACCCAGGCGGCTCGACATGATCCTTACCCCCCTTTCGCGGTCAGTCTTGGCGTACAACGGGCGCGATTCGGCGGCGGGTCGTAACGCACTGAGGCCCACTTCGGAAAAATAAGGCTGCAAGTAGCGTGCCAGTTCTTCCCGTTAGGGCGTCCGTGCTCTCCCCGCCCTTTGGAACTCTAATATTGTCCTTGTTGCCGCGTTTCCGTCGCCCGGTACAAGGAGCGGCGGAACAGGCCGATCACCGTCCAGCCGCTCAACATGCCTAGCAAATAGGCGGCGCCCGCCACCGCCGCCAACGTGGTGGGGACGCCCCAGTTCAGGAACTGAACGTCCACGGCCTCGGCGTTTTGGTAGGCGAAGATCGCGATCACCGCGATCAGCGCCAGCAGGATCAGTAGATAAAAGAAGCGCATCGTGGGAACCCTCCTTCATTGGAACGGCGAACGGGCGGCGATGGGCACGCCCGTTAAAAGACCTAGCAACTCCGATGCCGGCGTGGGGATCGTGCGCCAGGAAGATTGCCCGCCGCCGCGATCCGTGATAGTATGCGCGGTATATTCGTGACGGTCGCACGCTCTATCCGAAAGGGGGCATGGAGATGTTGACCATCCACGACGGCGACCGGCGTTTCAACCGGCGAGGGTTTCTCCGGATCGGCGGCCTCGCCCTGGGCGGCTTGACGCTGCCGGGACTGCTGGCGGCACGGGCCGCGGATTCGACCGGAGTCGTCGCCGACAAGTCCGTCATTTTCCTGTTCCTCCACGGCGGCCCCAGCCAGATCGAAACCTTCGACCCGAAGATGACGGCCCCGGCCGGCGTCCGCAGCGCCACCGGTGAAACGGCCACGGCCCTGCCCGGCGTTACCTTCGGGGCGTCGTTCCCGAAGCTGGCCGCGCTGGCGAATCGGCTGGCGGTGGTCCGCTCCTACGTCCCCGGCGACGCCAACCACGACATCAAGCCGGTCGTCTGCCGCGACACCTTCGGCGCCAACCTCGGTTCCGTCTACGCCCGCATGGCCGGGACCAGCAATCCCGCCAACGGGCTGCCGACCAACGTCGTCCTTTATCCGCGATCCGTGGACTCCGCGACCCAGGCGGCGACCATGAATTTCGGCCGCTTCGGCGACGTAGGGCCGTTCGGCCTGGCGTGCGCGCCGTTCGACCCCGGCGGCGGCGGCGACCTGCGGCAGGACTTGCGGCTGACGCTGCCGCTGTCCCGGTTGGAAGACCGGCGGCGACTGTTGGCGCGGCTCGACGAGGCGAAGCGCGGCCTGGCGGACGCGGGGACGCTGGACGACATGGACCGGACGCGGGCGCAGGCCTTCGACGCCGTGCTGGGCGGCACGGCCGACGCCTTCGACCTGTCGAAGGAGCACCCCGGCGTCGTGGCCCGCTACGACACCGCGCCGCTGGTGCGGCCGGAGAACATCGACAAGAAGTGGAAAAACTACAATAACTATGTCGATAACGCCAAAACGCTGGGCCGGCTTTTATTGCTGGCCCGGAGGCTGTGCGAGCGCGGCTGCGGCTTTGTCACCGTGACCACGAATTTCGTCTGGGACATGCACGCCGACGTGAACAACGCCCCCGTCGCCGAGGGGATGCGCTACATGGGGCCGCCGCTCGACCACGCCCTGTCGGCCTTCATCGAGGACCTGGAGGCGCGCGGGCTGACCGACCGCATCCTGCTGGTGGCCTGCGGCGAGATGGGGCGGACGCCGAAGATCAACGCCAACGGCGGCCGCGACCACTGGGGCAACCTCGGGCCGCTTTTGCTGGCCGGCGGCGGTCTGCGGATGGGTCAGGTGATCGGCCGGTCGAGCCGCGACGCCGGCGAGCCGACTTCGGAGCCGGTACGGATCAAGAATGTCGTGGGGACGGTGCTGCACACGCTGTTCGACGTGGGGGCGCTGCGGCTCGTGCCGGGGGCGCCGCGCGAGATCGCGCAGACGATGACGGGGTACGACCCGATTCCCGGCCTATTGTCGTGATTTCTTGGCGAGCGTTGGGCGTTAACCCCCCCGCTCGCCTTTCGTGTCGCGTCCTTGTGCCGTCCGCCGGGGGTCCGTACAGTAAGGGGAGCGTGGAAAGGTCCCCCGCCCCTATTTCAGACAAAAGGAATCACACATGGTTCGCACCCTGGGCGCCCTGCTCGCCGGGCTGCTGCTGGCGCAGGCCGGCGCCGTTGTTCGGGCGGCCGACGCCGCCCCCCCGGCCGGCTCCTGGAAGGTCACGCTGCCCTTTAACGGGGCGACGTGGCTGGTCAAGCTGGAGTCGAAGGACGGCAAGTGGAGCGGCACGGCGGAGGCCGGCGATAAGACGCCCGACGCCACGGTGGAAGACGTGAGCGTCGCCGACGGCACGCTCAAGCTGACCCTGAAACTGCCGAAGGAGGGCCTGTCCATCCCGTTCGAGGGGGCCATCCCCAAGGAAGGCGACAAGATCCGCGGCACGGTTTCCCTGCAGGGCAAGGTGTTTCCGGCCCAGTTCGAGAAAACGACCCTGACCAGCTTCGACCCCTACGAGCAGCAGAAGGAAGACCTGGCCAAGCAGACCGGGGACGCCGAGGGCGTGCGCACGGCCCTGGAACTGATCAGCCAGGCCGCCGACAAGAAGGCCAAGCCGGAAGAGGTCCGCGGCTGGGCCGACAAGGCGGTCAAGTGGTCGGAGGCCTACGGTCCCCGCTGGCAGCGCGAGATCACGATTGAAGTGGCCGAGAGCCTTGCCGATCAGGAGGGTTACGGGCCGATCGCGCTGGAGTACGCCCAGAAGGCCGAGCATTCGCTGGACCCGAAGAAGGACTCGTCCGCCGTGCAGCGGCGCGTGCTCAAGGCGCTGGCCGCCGCTCTGGAAAAGTCGGACAAGAAGGACGAGGCCAAGGAGGTCGAGACGCGCCTGGAGAAGATCCCGGTCGTCGTGGCCCCGCCGTATCCCGGCCGCAAGGGCAAGAGCGACCGCGTCGCCCTGGTGGAGCTTTTCACCGGCGCCCAGTGTCCGCCGTGCGTGACCGCCGACCTGGCGTTCGACGCCCTGGGCAAGTCGTACAAGCCGAGCGAGGTCATCCTTCTCGAATACCACTTGCACATCCCCGGCCCCGACCCGTTGGCCAACACGGACACCGAGGAGCGGGCCAAGTATTACGGCAAGGCCATCCACGGCACGCCGACGATGTTCGTCAACGGCAAGGCCGGCCCGCCGCCGGGCGGCCGCGGTGAGGAAGCCGCCCAGGAGAAGTACGACGCCTATAGCGCGCTGATCCAGCCGAGCCTGGAGAAGCCGGCCAAGGCCCAACTCAAGGCCGTGGCCAAGGCCGACGGCGGCAAGGTCAAGGTCCGGGTCGAGGTTACGGACTTGGAGGAGCCGGGCGACGACGTGAAGTTGCGGCTGGCGCTGGTGGAGCCGGAGGTGGCCTACACCGGCGGCAACAAGGTGCCGTTGCACCACCACGTCGTCCGCGGCTTCGTGGGCGACGGCGGCCAGGCGGGCATGGTCCTGAAGGAGAAGACCGGCCGCGAGGTGGCGGACGTCGATCCGGCCGCGGTGAAAAAGGGGCTGGCGGACTACCTCAAGGCGGCCGTGGACAGCAACGGGCCGTTCTTCGGCAAGGAGCCGGCCGTGGACCTCAAGAACCTGCGTCTGGTGGCGTTCGTGCAGAACGACGAAACCGGCGAAGTGCTGCAAGCGGTGGAAGTGGACCTGCCGAAGGAATAGGCGCCGCGCATCCGACCGTCGTTTAGCCGCGACCCGCAGGGGAGCGCTCCGTTCACCCGCTTCCCTGCGGGTCGCGGCTAAACGGCGTCGGCGTTGTTCTCAGGATTGTGCGAGCGCCTGGAACTGCGCCAGCATTTTCGCCCCCAGGTCGGGGCGCACCATCTTCACATACGCGATCTTGCCGCGCAGCCAGGCGCGGAAGTCCGGCCGGCCCTCGCGGTTCTGGGCGTTCAACCCTTCGACGCGGGCGCGGTGCAGGATGGCGCGTAGGCGGCGCAGTTCCCGGCGCGGCAGCGACGGCTTGGCGTTCACCACCACGCCGGTCACGATCTGGGCCGTGTTCCGCCGCAGGACCCGACTCTTCTTCTCGTTGACCGCGAACCCCTCATCCCGCGCGAGATGCCGCACGCGCGCCATCAGGTAGCCGACCTTCTCGTTGAACGCGGCGTCGCCGGAAAACGTCAGATCGTCGGCGTAGCGCGTGTAGGTCAGGCCGAGCTTGCGGGCCAGGCCGCCGAGGCGCTTGTCGAGGCGCCGTGCGACCTGATTCGACAGGCCCGGACTCGTACAGGTGCCCTGCGGCAGGCCGCGCGGCCCGACGGCGACGTAGTAGGTCTGCCCCGCATACACGACCGGCTCGCGCGGGCACTCGGTGCCGAGCAGGGCCAGGACGGTCGCCACGGCCGGCGAATAGCCGAGCCGATGAAAGACGCTGCGGACCCGCGCGAAGCCGATGCTGGGAAAGAAACTTTCAAGATCCATGTTGACGACAATCGCCCGGCCGACGTGCGGTTCGGCGTTAGTGACGACGCCGCGGCCGGCGACGAAGCCGTGGGCCGGCGGCTCGACGGGCAGCCGATCCAGGATGTTCGTCAGGACCCACTTCTGGGCGGCGGCCAGTTTACGGTGCGGGGCGCTGAGGGTGCGCACGCCGCCGCTCCGCTTGGGAACGGTGAAATGGACGTAATGGATGCGCGTGGCGACCTCGGCGTGGAAGGCCAGCCAGCGAAGTTGCGGCACGGGGACGTTCATCGCCGTCGCCACGTCGGCCGGCGTGCGCAGGATGGGGAGATTGAGGAGGCGTAATTTCGCCTCATCGGATTCGCGTTGGCCGAGCCGCGCGGAGACGCCGCGTCCGAGGAAAACGATGTCCGTGGCCTTGCGGTGGGCGACGCCTTCCTGATGTTGCCGGCGGCGTTCGGCGGCCTCGGCCTTTTTCTGGACCTTGATCCGCGCCCGCGCCTCGCGGTCGGCGACGACGGCCGTCTCGCCGGCCTGCGCCGCCGCCTGCTCGACCGCGGCAACGCCCTTGCGCATCCGGTCGTAGTCCTCGGCGACGCGCGTGATCTCGGCCAACTGGTCGGGGGTGAGCAGGTTGTTGGTGAGGAGGGCGCGGTTGATGAGGCGGGTGCGCTCGTCGCCGACGGGGATGAAGCCGCGGCCAGTGAAGCGGAAGCCGCCGGTGCGGATGAGTTCCTGCATCGACGCCCGCAGTTCGTCGTGCGTGATCGGCAGCAGGTCGCTGGCGTCGAGATTGAGGAGGGCCGCGACCTTGGGGCGTTTCGGCTTGGCCGGCTTCACGGCGGCCGGCGCGGGCTTGGGCGGCACAGGTCGCGGCGGAACGGCGGGAACGGCCTCCGCCGGGGCGTCGGTAAGGCCGAGCACTTGTTTCAGCCAGTCCAGGAGGTTCATACGTCGATCCGTCGGGCGAAAGTGAAACAAAAGGAGGACGGGCGCTCCCGACTTCGAGGCGGCGACCGGGGACGTTCACCGAGCCCGACGGCGGCCACGTCGGCCGGGAACGGCGGTTGTCCCAGCCCGGCCGACGTGGCCGCCGTCGGGCAAAAAGAACAACGTCGCCGGGGACGCATTGCGCGGGCAGAGTCGGCCGCGGCGGAACGCCGTGGCGTGATGGTCTCGGGAACGCGCCCGCCCTCCTAGAAGAATGTTTTCGGGTTTGGCGGCGTCGTTGTCAATAAAAAAACCCGGTCCCGCAACCCCTTTACCCTCCGAGGGCTTTCATGCGCGTCCTCTTGACCGGCGGATACGGCTGTATCGGGAGCTGGATCGTGCGCAATTTGCTGGAGCGCGGCGACCAGGCCTTCATCTACGACCTCAAGGAAGACCCCGCCCGGATGCGGCTCCTGATGGACGAGGAGCAGGTCCGCCAAGTGGCCTTCGTGCAGGGCGACGTGACCGACCTGCCCGCCCTCAAGGCGGCGATCAAGGCAAATGAGATCACGCACCTCGTTCACCTCGCCGGCTTGCAGGTGCCGACGTGCCGCGCCAACCCGATCCTCGGGGCGAAGGTCAACGTCCTGGGCACGCTGGCCGTTTTGGAGGCGGTGCGCGAGGCGCGGGGGCAGGTGCAACGGCTGGTGTACGCCAGCTCCGCCGCCGTGTTCGGGCCGCCGGAGGACTATCCGCCGGGGCCGCTGGCCGACGACGTGAAACTGACGCCGACGACGCATTACGGCTTCTTCAAATGTTGTAACGAGGGCAACGCCCGCGTCTACCTCCGCGACCACGGCCTGTCCAGCGTCGGATTGCGGCCGTGGACGGTCTACGGCGTCGGCCGCGACTTCGGCATGACCAGCGAGCCGACCAAGGCGATCAAGGCGCTCGCGCTCGGCCGGCCGTACCACATCTCCTATGGCGGGATGCAAGATCTGCAATACGTCGAAGACGTGGCGGCCGCCTTCGTGCGCTGCCTGGAGGCGCCCTACAGCGGGGCGAAGTCGTACAACCTGCGCGGCGACGTGGTCGGCCTGCCGGCGTTCCACCAGGCGCTGTGCGCCGCCGACCCGCGGGCGGCCGACCTCATCACCTTCGGCGAAACGCAGCTGGCCATCGCCTACGACCTGGACGACTCGGCCCTGCAACGCGACCTCGGCCCGATGCCGCACACGCCGCTGGAAGTCGGCGTGCGGCGGACGCTGGAGCATTTCCGGCGACTGCACGCGGAAGGGCGGTTGGACACGGCGGATTTGGAAATGTGACCAGCCCGAAGCGCAAGCGAGGGGCTTGATCAAGCCCCTCGCTTGCGCTTCGGGTTAGTAAACACACTTTCAGCGCGGCGGCGTCGGCAGCGGCGCGACCGGCGGCAACTCCTCCACGTCGGACAAGGCGCGGACGCGCACCGCGTCGCGGTTCTCGAACGGCTCCGGCGTGGTGAGCCGCAGAAGCGGCGACGGGATCGGCCGCAGCGTCAGTGGCCGGTTCACGATCGCCGCCTGGCAGGCCCGGTCCACCAGATCGTCGAAGACGCTTTGCTCGGGCGGCTGCTGTTCGCCGAGCGGGTCGAGCGGCACCGGCGGCTGCGGGTCCAGCGCCAGAAGTTTCGCGGCCTCCGGTAGGGCGTGCGGCGGGACGGGGGCGCGTTTGCCTTTCTTCAACCAGGTTTCGGCGACCCGGCCCCACGGACTTTTCGGATAGTCGGCGACGCATTGTTGCAGCCGCTGTTCCGATTCCTCCGCCCGGCCCAGTCGGTCCAGGGCGTAGGCCGCTTCCACCAGGGCGAAGGCATTCATGTCCGGGAAGTCCGGGTCAAACGCCCCCAAGAGCGACTCGACCGCTTCGGAGAGCTTTCCCATCTCGATTTCGCAGACCCCGACCTGGATCTGCGAGCGCACGGCGATCTCCGGCGGCGCCGCGGCGTAGGCCCGCAGATACGCCGTCAGGGCGTCGTCGTACTTCTTCCGCTTGTGCAGCGTCAGCGCTTCGCCGTAATGGGCGTGCCGCCGGAAGCCGCTGTCGGCGAACGCGGCCAGCAGCTGTTCGTAGGCCTGGGTCGAGGCGTCGTCCTGCCCCAGTGCGGCGTAGGTCTCGCCGAGCAGCAGCAGCGCCTTGTCGGTCACGGCCGGCAGGTTCTTCAGGGCGTCGTCGTCGCGGAACGGTGTCAGCCGTGGCGCCACCTTGTCCCACTCGCCGCGACCCGCCAGCCATGCGGCGGCGCGATAACGGGCCGTCGGCGCCAGCGACGTGTCGGTCAAGGCTCCCACCCGATCCAGTTGACGCATCGCCCCGGCGTCATCGCCGAGCGCGAACAGACAGTCGGACAATCGAAGGCCGATGCGGGCCGACACGTCGTTGGCCGGTTCCTGGTCGATCGCCTGCTTGAGCTGCGCCACGGCGCCGCGGTGGTCGCCGCGCTGGGCGAGAAGTTCGGCCAGTTCCAGCCGCGCCTGCGCCGCCAACGGCAGCAGTTCGGGCTGGGCGGCGATCAGGGCGGCGTAGGCGGCGCGGGCCTTCGTCTCCGCCGGTTGTAAGGGAATATCAGACAGCGGCACGTCCGGCGGGTCGGGCGTCTGGCCGTCGGCGTTCTTGGGCGCCTTCTTTTTCCATTCGTCCTGGATGCGCGTGCGCTCGGCCGCCACCTCGTCGTCGGCGAGCGACCGCCACACCCACGCCGTTTCGTAGAATAGACGCGCTTGCAAGAGCGGTGAAGGAGCTTTATCGCCCGTGCGTCGGGCCTGGTCGCTCATGTATTCGGCCGCCGACCGCACGATCGCCACGCCGTCGGCCCGGCCCTTGCGGGCGGCCGCGGCGTCGGCCTCGGCCGGCGCACCTCCGAGGACGCCGTCGGCCGCCGCGACCTTGGCCTGGCCCTCGGCCAGCATCCCCTCGCCCCACACCAGCCGGGCCTCGGCGGATTCCGGCCGCGACGAGTCGTCCATGATTTCCTTCAGGAGCGCCCGCGCCTCGGTGTATTGGCCGGCGTCTTGCAAGGCGACGGCGTGCTGAAAACGCAGCAACGGCGCCCATTCGGCGCGGGCCGCGTCGGCTTTCAACACCTTTTCATACTTCCGGCGGGTGCGGCCGAGGATGCGCGCGGCCTCGGCCGCCTTGCCGTCCTCAAGGCGAAGCCAGCCGCACAGGTTCAATACGGCCAGCGGCGCCAGCGGGTGCTTGTCGAGCGGCCCCGACGCGAACGGCCGCAGCCGCCGCACGGCCTCGTCCTGGTCGCCGCCCTTACGGACCCAACGGGCGCGTTCGAGGATGGCGTGCGGTTGGAGATCGTTATTGGGGTATTCCAGCAGCACGCGCTCGAATGAGGTCCGCGACGCCGCTTCCAGGGCGTTGCGGTCCTCGTCCTTGGCCGCCAGCGCCGCCAACCGCCGCTGACATTGGCCCAGCCGCATCAGGGCGTCGGGGCCGCGGTCGTCGTAAAGTTGCTGCGCCACCACGTCCGTCAACAAATCGGCGGCCTGCGTCAATTGTTCCTGCAACCGCCCGGCGGCCAGGGCGTCGTCCGCCTGCGCCGGGGCCGTGCGGATCAGGCAGTCGGCCAACAAGTACGACGCGCCGATCAGGTCCTCCCGGCGATCTGTCGTTGGAATTTCCTCCAACAGCGTCCGGGCCTTGTCGTATTCGCCCTGGCGGTAGAGCAGCCAGGCCGCGGCGTAGCGCGCGTGCTGCACGTGCTCGAACTCGGGGTATTTGTCGAGGACGAGCTGGAACCGCCGGGCGGCCTCGGCGTTCAGGCGCGCGGCGTCGGCCGGCGCGGCACGGAGCGCCAGCATGGCGGAGTTTTCGCCGCGCCGAAGGTATACTTCCGGCGCCAGGACGCCATGCGGGTAGGACGCCTCGAACTGCCCGGCCAGCTTCTCCGACGCCGCCGGGTCGCCGGCCAAGGTGCGGGCCGTCAACTCGCGTTGCAGCGTCTCCTCGTCGCGCCCCGGCGCCAATCCGTCGGCGCGGAGCCGGGCGTACAGGTCGGCCGCCTCCGCGAACTCGCCGAGCCGTTCGTGGACCTCCGCCCGTTCGCGCACCGTCTCGCCGCGGCGCGCCCTGGCGAAGGCCGCGTCGTCGCCGGCCGCGACCGTCTGGAACTTCTCCTCGGCCTTGCGATAGGTTTCCAGGGCGTCGTGCAGCCCCTCGCGCCAAGCGTCGGCGTCTTCCGGGTCGGCGGCGCCGGCCTCGGCCCGGCCCAGCCATAACAGCGCCTGGCCGGCCGCGAGAGGATCGCCGGCCTTCAGCGCGGAAAGCGTTTCGACGCCCCGCGAGAACTGCCGCAATTGCACCTTGCAGCATCCCTGGTAAAGCCGGGCGTCCGCGGAGTCCGGCGCGAGGGCGGCGAAGCGGTCGTGCGCGTCCGCGAAGCGGCCGGCTTCGTAAAGCAGGACGGCGGCGGCGAACGCGGACTGAAACACCGCCCGCGGCGCCGGCCCCCCGCCGTTAGCGCTCCCTTTGCGCTCCGCAAAGTCGATGACAACCGCGTCGTACTGGGCCAGCGCCTCGGCGCGCTCGTCGGCGCGTTCGTGGAGGCGCGCCAGCAGGCGGCGCGCGGCGACGCCGAGTGTCGGATCCTGGAACGGGGCCAATTGGTCGAGCGAGCGGCCGGCCGCCATGTCGTCGCCCAGACGAAAGCAGGCCGCGCCGTGATAGAACAGCACCGCGACGCGGAGCGGATCGTCCTTCCGGGCCGGGTCTTGCAGCAGCGGCGCCAGTACGTCGCGGGCTTCCTTGGCCTTGCCGGCGCGTAGCAGCGTTTCCCCTTGAGCACAGCGGGCGCGAAACGCCCAATCCGGATCAGCTTTTTCCTTAATGTCACGGGAGGCGAACGCCGTCGTCGCGGCGCCGAATTCGCCGGCGGCGTCGGCGAAGAGCGCGGCATCGCCCTTTTCCGCCGCCCGGAGGCGCAATTCTTCCGCGTGCTTGAAGGTCGTTTCGGGGGCGGCCGGCGGCCTCTCGGCGGCCAGGACGGCGGCGGTCGCCAGCAGCAGCGGGGAGAGGAAAAGGAGCCGCCGCGGCGACGGGAGACGAGATGGGTGATGCATCATCGAGTCTGTTATACCTTGATGTAAGGGCGTCAACCGGCCCGTTCATGGACCGCAGCATGTACCGTAGCGGCAAGGCGGACCTTCCGCAAGCGTCTCACGGCCCTCGACGGCCCGCCCCGTCCGCCAGTCCGTCTTTTTCCAAACCGCCCTCTTCGGGTATATTCCATCAAGCGCCCGGCCTGTGTGCCGGACGGGGGCCGAACTATGTTCCCGCTGACCTACGAGTTTGACGCGATCGTCGTCGGCGCCGGCCATGCCGGGGTCGAAGCGGCCCTCGCCGCCGCCCGCCTGGGGCTGCGCACCGCCCTGTTGACCATGAACGCCGACGCCGTGGCCCAGATGAGCTGCAACCCGGCCATCGGCGGCGTCGCCAAGGGGCAGATCGTCCGCGAGATCGACGCCCTCGGCGGCGAGATGGGCAAGTGCATCGACCAAAGCGCCATCCAGTTCCGGATGCTCAACCGCACCAAGGGGCCGGCCATGCACTCGCCGCGCGCCCAGGCGGACAAGAAGCTCTACCAGTTCACGATGAAACACGCCGTCGAGGCGCAGCCGGGATTGACGCTGCGCCAGGAGACGGTAGAGGCGCTGCTTCTCGAACCAACGAAGAATGAAGAACGGGGAACAGGGAATGAAGAAGTTTCCGTTCCCTGTTCCCCGTTCCCCGTTCTTCATTCTTCATTTTCGAGGCGCGTCGTCGGAGTCATCGCCAGCGGCGACACGCTGTATCGAGCCAAGGCCGTCGTGCTGACCACCGGCACGTTCCTCAAGGCGATCATGCACACCGGCGAAGCCAAGACGCGCGGCGGCCGGGCCGGCGACGGCAGCGCCGAAACGCTTAGCGACAGCCTGGCGTCGTGCGGCTTCCAACTCGCCCGCTTCAAAACCGGCACGCCCTGCCGTCTCAACGGCCGTACCATCGACTTCTCGAAGTGCGAACGGCAGCCCGGCGACGACGAACCCCGGCCGTTCAGCTTCGCCACGGAGCGCATCAGTCAGCCGCAGATGGATTGCCACATTACCTATACCAATGAGGCGGTCCACGACCTGATCCGCGCCAACCTCCACCGGGCGCCGATGTATTCCGGCCAGATCGAGGGGCGCGGGCCGCGCTACTGCCCGTCCGTCGAGGACAAGGTCGTCCGCTTCGCCGACAAGGACCGCCATCAGATCTTTCTGGAGCCGGAAGGTCGGAATACGCTCGAATATTACTGCAACGGCATCTCCACCAGCCTGCCCAAGGACGTGCAGCAGGGCATGTTGCGCCTCATCCCCGGCCTGGAGAACGCCGAGGTGCTCCGCTGGGGCTATGCCGTCGAATACGACTACGCCCCGCCGACCCAGCTGCACCCGACGCTGGAGACGAAGCCGGTCGAAAATCTCTACTTCGCCGGCCAGATCAACGGCACCACCGGTTACGAGGAGGCCGCCGCCCAGGGGTTGATGGCCGGCGTCAACGCCGCGCTGAAGATCAAGCGGGAGCCGCCGCTCGTCCTCGACCGCAGCCAGGCCTACGTCGGCGTACTCATCGACGACCTCGTGACCCGCGGCGTGGACGAGCCGTACCGCATGTTCACCAGCCGGGCCGAGTACCGATTGCTGTTGCGGCACGACAACGCCGACCGCCGGCTGACGCCGCTGGGACGGCGCGTCGGCCTCGTCGGCGACGAGGCCTGGGACCGGCTGCAAAGGAAGGAACGCGCAGTCGCGGAGTTGACGGAGGGCTTACGGGCGATTCGCGTCGAGCAGCAGACGCTCGACCAGTGGCTGCGCCGGCCGGAAGTCGATTGGCCGCGCCTCCAGGAGATGGCGCGTCAGGCGGGCGGGTCGGCGTTCGACGCCCCCGCCGACGTGGTGGAACAGGTGGTGCTGGAAGCCAAATATTCCGGCTACATCCACCGGCAGGCGGAACAGGTGGAGCGGTTTCAGCGGATGGAGTCGCGGCCGATCCCGGCCCATTTCGACTTCGCCGCCGTGCCGCAGCTCCGGGCCGAGGCCAAGGAAAAATTAGGGCGCATCCGGCCGGCCAACCTCGGCCAGGCCGGTCGCATCAGCGGCATCAGTCCGGCCGACCTCGCGGTATTGCTGATCTATCTCGAGTGAGAATCGGGGCAAGACAGCGTATTTCCGCAAGACCGGGAAGGTGCGAACGGCCGAAGTAAAAGAGGTAAGCAAAGGGCGTCCCGGCGGTTTCGGTGGAAGAAGGAACGCCGGTGGACGGCGGGAGGGGCATGAAAAGGGCAAATTTTCACGTCCCGGTAACAAATTCCCTGAAAAAGGAGGAAGTACCCGACAATAAAGAAGTTAGAACAAGGCGGGTCGGGCGATTCGCGTTGACATGCTTCACAGCTCGGTTATAATCGCGCATGGTGGCAAAGCTGGCAAACCCCCTCCGAGTAGGACGCCACCAGTCCGACTTCGGGTGATTCACCCCCATGAGTCCTCGCCTTCAGGGTTAAAGGGCCGCGTGCGCCCGATTCCCCGACCCGTCCAGGGTACGGATCGGCGCCGCCACTACTTTTTCACACAACGTCGCGCCGGGGATTCGGCTCGCGTCGTGGCGTTGCTTGACGGATGGGCAAGAGGCAAAAGATCAGGGACGATATCGGCCGTCGGTGCGCACTCACGGAAAGGCATCGTCGGCCCCACTCGTGCGACTGGCCGCGCGCCAGTAAGGGATGGATGAACGCATGAAAACCGTTTTCACGACCGGCGAAGCCGCCAAAGTCTGCAAAGTGAGTCAGCAAACCATCATCCGTTGCTTCGACAACGGACAGCTCAAGGGCTTTCGCGTGCCCGGCTCGCGCTTCCGGCGCATCCCGCGCGAGGCGCTATACAAATTCATGAAGGACAACGGCATTCCGACCGACGCCCTGGAGAGCGGCAAGCGCAAGGTGCTGCTCGTGGACGACGACGCGGAGTTGGTCGAGCTGATGACCAAGGTCCTCGAAGAGGACGGCCGTTTCGACGTGCGCGTGGCCTGCAACGGCTTCGACGCCGGCATGATGGTCAAGGAATACCGTCCCGACCTGATCGTCCTGGACGTGATGCTGCCGGACATCAACGGCAAGGAAGTGTGCCACCGCGTCCGGGCCGACCCGACGCTGGAAGAGGTGCGCATCCTCTGCATCAGCGGCATGATCGAGGAAGACAAGATTCAGGAGCTGCGCCTGTCCGGCGCCGACGACTTCCTCCACAAGCCGTTCAACATCGAAGACCTCATCGACAACATGTGCGCGTTGCTCGAAATGGAATCGGCGTCCACGCCGGCCTGAATCTCAAGTAGTCAGTAGTCAGTAGTCAGTAGTCAGTAGCCGGTAAGAAGACTGGCTGCGCCTACTGACTACTGACTACTGACTACTCCAAGGAAGGAGCCATTGCCGTGAGGGAATGCGCCGAACCGGACTGTTCGGCCCCCGTCGGCGCGGTCCTGGCCGAGGCCGTTTTGCAGCGGGCCTGGCTGCCGCCCTCCGCCGCTTCGTTGACCGCCCTGGCCCGCTATCCCGTCCCCGCCGCCTGGCCCCTTCTCCGCGACGACCCCGGCGCCGTGCTGCTGTTGCTGCGGCGGCCGGCCGACGGCTCACGCCCTTCCTTTTTATCGCGGATGCTCGACCCCTGCGTCCTCGACGAGGCCGTCCGTCTCCTCGACCGGCCGGGCGAGGACGCCGTGGACTGGAACGCCGTCGTCGTGCGGCCGGTCTATCGGGCCGCCGTCGCCCTAGCGACCCTGGCGCGGGACCATGCGGTTCGCGCCGGCGGTTGCGACCCCGACGAGGCCTGGGCGTGCGGCCTGCTGACGCCGCTCGGATGGCTGGGAGTCTGCGCCGCCGAACCCACCGCGGCCGCCGCCTGCCTGGCCGACGCCCAATTCGTACATAATCCCTCTCAAATACAACGCCGCCGTTGGGGTCTGGATCAGTTCGCGCTGGCGCGGAGGCTGGCCCGACGCTGGCGGCTTCCCGACTGGCTGAGCGCCGTCATCGGATGCCCGCGCCTGCCGCCGGAACTTGCCCGTCATTTCGGCCCCGATCCCGCCCTTTTATCGTGCGTCCGCCGGGCCGTCGAAGAGGCGCGGGCCTGCGGCCTGGACCTCGGCCTGGCCGGCCCGGAAGTCCGCAAGGGCGCGGCCGGCCCTCCCACCGCTTTCGCGGAACCCGAGACGA
>Ga0182024_10004429_pt1 | contig 32322 bp, 27 predicted proteins | sample P32metaG_FD_120480 | JGI IMG/M metagenome (GOLD analysis project Ga0182024, IMG submission 120480) | Permafrost microbial communities from Stordalen Mire, Sweden - P3-2 metaG (Illumina Assembly) | ecosystem: Environmental > Terrestrial > Soil > Wetlands > Permafrost | place: Sweden: Stordalen...
CCGCTACAGAAAAAAAAGCGCATCCTGGAAAAACTGAATGAAGGGGTGATGTTTGAAAAATTCCTGCACACCAAATACATTGGCCAAAAAAGATTTTCATTGGAAGGCGGAGAAACAACCATTCCGGTTATTGATGCCATCATCAATGTGGCCGCAGATCATGAGGTACAGGAAGTGGTTATGGGTATGGCCCATCGCGGAAGGTTGAATATCCTGGCTAATATTCTCGGCAAGACCTACGAACAGATCTTCAGTGAATTTGAAGGCACGGCAAAAGTAGACCAGACCATGGGTACAGGAGACGTGAAATATCACCTGGGATTTGGTAGTGAATTGACAACGCCGAATAATAAGAATGTGCACGTCAAGCTCATGCCCAATCCATCTCACTTGGAAGCTGTGGATCCGGTGGTCGTTGGTTTTGCAAGGGCCAAGGCTGATGTAATGTATGAGAGTAATTACGATAAGATATTACCGATATTAATCCATGGTGACGCCTCCCTGGCGGGCCAGGGTGTCGTATACGAGGTATTGCAAATGTGTGATCTCAAAGGTTACTATACTGGTGGAACCATTCATTTTGTGATCAATAACCAGATCGGATTTACAACGGATTTCGATGACGCACGGAGTTCGGACTATTGCACTTCGCTGGCTGCAGCCCTGCATGCGCCGGTTCTTCATGTAAATGGAGATGATCCGGAAGCTGCTGTGAAATGCGCTGAGATTGCGACAAGGTACAGGCAGGAATTCAATGCAGATTTTTTTGTGGACATGGTATGTTACCGCCGGCACGGGCACAATGAAGGGGATGATCCGAAATTCACGCAACCGATTATGTACGCATTGATTGAAAAACATCCGAATCCCCGCGAAGTGTATACCCAGTTTCTTATGGAAAATGGTGAGGCAGATGCAAAGGATATGGCCAAGGATATGGAGAAAAAATTCTGGAACGACCTGCAGGAAAGATTGGATGAAGTAAAACAAAAACCACTTCCCTATAAATATCAGCAACCTGAGTTATGGTGGAGAAGTCTCCGCCGCGCCACAGCAGATGATTTTGAAAGATCGCCCGATACGGCTATTCCGGAAGCAGACCTCAGAAAGATATTCGATGCCATGATGAAGTGGCCTGAAACCTTTACACCCATTCGCAAAATTGAAAAACTGCTGCAGGACAAATTGAAATTATTTAATGAAGAACAAAAGCTCGACTGGTCCTCGGGGGAACTGTTGGCCTATGCCAGCATTTTGCTTGATGGAAAGGATGTGCGGATGAGCGGACAGGATGTGTGCAGGGGTACATTCTCTCATCGCCACGCCGTACTCCGTGATGAGAAAACGGACGAATCATACAATCGGCTAAGCAGGATTCCCGATGCCAGGGGCAATTTCAGAATTTTCAATTCCCTTCTCAGTGAGTATGGCGTGCTCGGATTTGAATATGGCTATGCGCTGGCAAACCCAAGCGCTCTTGTATTATGGGAAGCACAGTTCGGGGACTTTTGCAATGGCGCGCAGATCATAATCGATCAGTTCATTGCTGCCGGAGAACAGAAATGGCAACGCATGACCGGATTGGTCCTGCTCCTGCCTCATGGATATGAAGGCCAGGGACCGGAACACAGCAGTGCCCGCATAGAAAGGTTCCTGCAGATGTGTGCCGAACTCAACCTTGTAATTACCAATATCACCACTTCTGCGAACTACTTTCATGCCATGCGACGCCAACTGGCGTGGCCGTTCCGGAAACCGCTGATTGATTTTTCTCCAAAAGCCCACCTCAGGTATCCGGGTACCTATTCTAAGATTTCTGAATTCACCAATGGAAGATTTCAGGAAGTTATCGATGATCAATTTGCGGGCGAGCCAACTCAGGTGAAAAAAGTGTTGTTCTGTTCTGGTAAAATATATTTCGATCTTGCCGAAAGACAGGCGAAAGACAACCGGAAAGACATTGCTGTTATCAGGCTGGAACAATTGTATCCCCTGCCAACAACTCAATTGGATGAATTGTATAAAAAATATTATAACGCCACCTGGTTCTGGATCCAGGAAGAACCGCTTAATATGGGCGCCGCTTCCTTTCTTCAGATGAATCTGAAAAATATTAATTATGGTTTTATCAGCCGTCAGCCCGGGGCATCACCGGCTACCGGTTACGCAAAAGTGCATGCCCAGGAACAGGCTGAGATCATTGAAACCGCATTCAGCATTTGATCGAACGAAATACAACTGCTTCCACTTTAAATAAATTATCTTCGTCCAGTAAATTCTATAGCAGATGATCGATATTAAAGTCCCGGCCGTAGGCGAATCCATCAGCGAAGTAACCCTCGTGAAATGGCTTAAGCAGGATGGTGATTATATTGACCGGGACGAAGTCATTGCCGAATTGGAAAGCGAAAAAGCCACTTTTGAAGTAAATGCTGAAAAAGCAGGGATCCTGAAAACCGTCGGTAAGGAAGGAGATACACTCAAAATAGGAGATGTGGTTGCCCGGATTGATGAATCCGCTGCTAAACCCGAAAAGAAGGCGACAGAAAAAACAGCAGCAGACAATGGCGTTCCTTCCCCCGCAAAAAAAGCAGTTGCCAAGGAAGTGAAGGAAGTTGCCCAGGAAGCAATGGCCAAACACCCCGTAGTTCAGGAACCCCCGGGGCACGCAGCATCGGATGTAAAAGCCACGCCTGTTGCTGCGGCGATCATAACAGATAAAAAAGTAGACAAATCCTCCATTACACCTTCTGGCGCGAATGGAAAAATTGTTAAGCATGATGTGCTCGAGGCCCTGAGTAATCCCGGGCGGCAGCCTGGTAAACCTTTGTTCGGCCGCGAGATCCGCAGGGAAAAGATGAGTAATCTGCGAAAAACCGTTTCGCGGCGACTCGTCGAGGCAAAGAATACAACAGCCATGCTCACCACATTTAATGAGGTGGACATGAGCCAGATCATGGCTCTGCGTACAAAGTTTAAAGATAAATTCAAAGAAAAGCATGGGGTCAATCTAGGCTTCATGAGTTTTTTTACCAAGGCTGTTTGTTATGCCCTGCAGGAATGGCCTGCGGTGAATGCTTATATTGACGGAGAAGAACTGATTTACCATGATTACTGTGATATTTCCATCGCGGTTTCTGCTCCGAAGGGACTGGTGGTTCCTGTTATTCGTAATGCCGAAAGCCTGAGCATGGCGGAGATCGAAAAGAAGGTCGTGGAACTTGCAGGCAAGGCCCGGGATAATAAATTAAGTATGGAGGAAATGCAGGGCGGAACTTTTACCCTGACGAACGGAGGTGTGTTTGGCTCCCTGATGTCAACACCCATTATTAACATTCCGCAATCAGCCATTCTCGGCATGCATAAAATTGAAGACCGCGCTGTAGTGGTAAATGGACAGATTGTCGTTCGTCCCATGATGTATCTCGCAGTCAGCTATGACCATCGGATCATTGACGGCAGGGAATCAGTGAGTTTTCTTGTTCGTGTTAAAGAGCTGCTGGAAAATCCCGATCAACTTTTGTTTGGGAAGGATCCGGTAAAGGCCCTGCTCGAACTTTGAAACCTCTTTCATTCCATACCACTTCCTTTTGATTTACTCACATGAAATTTGATAACCTTCTCCGGTATGCACTCCGGATAATAGCCGCTTACGCGGGAGAAAAGCCCCTGCATATATGGCTCAAAGATTTTTACCGTGTAAATCCGCAAATGGGTTCGCGCGACCGTAAGCTGGCAAGTGAAATGGTATATTGTTTCTACCGGCTGGGTCATTCTGCCGGTATAGACTCAGCAAGGGACCGTATACTTTCCGGATTGTTTCTTTGCAATGAAGCACCGCTGGAACTCCTGGCCTATTTCCATCCGGAATGGAATGAAGCGATTGGAATTCCGCTGAATGAAAAGTTGAAAAAAATGCAGGAGAAATTTCCGGATTTCTCCCCGGGAAAAATATTTTCCTGGCACGGACTGCTCAGTCAGTCTGTTGATTATGACGCATTCTGCTCTTCTTTCCTAATGAAACCGGACCTGTTCATCCGTGTGCGGCCAGGGAAAGAAAAACAGGTTCATGCGAAACTCAGTGCAACCCAAACTATGTTCCGGGAATGTAGAAATTCAAATCAGTTGCTTTTTGACGCATATGCTTTTGCCAACGGAACAAGACTGGAACAGATACTGGAACTTAACCGGGATGCGGTCATTCAGGATTTAAGTTCACAGAAAACTGCCATTTTAATGAAAACAGAAAATGATCCGGAGAAAAAAACCCGGGCCTGGGACTGTTGCGCCGCCAGTGGAGGGAAAGCGATCCTGCTTGCTGATATTTACCCCCGGCTAGATCTAACGGCATCGGATATACGCAGATCGATACTTGTGAACCTGCGCTTGCGCTTAGCGGAGGCCGGGGTCTCTCCCTATCATCCTTTCCAGGCAGATCTTACTTTGGGAAAAGATATTCCACAAGAATCCTTTGACCTGATCGTTGCGGACCTGCCCTGCACAGGGAGCGGTACCTGGAGCCGGACCCCGGAATCCGTTTTCTTTTTTGACCCGGGGGTCATAGAAAAGTATCGCGACAGGCAGCAAAAAATTCTTTTGAATATCATCCCCTGCCTTAAACCCGGCGGAACGCTTGTTTATATTACCTGTTCCGTTTTTGCAATGGAGAATGAAGAGATGCTGAAATTTATTGAAGCTTCCGGCGGCCTTAGACTCGTCAGGCAGGAGATGTTTGCCGGTTACAGGGAACGCGCCGATTCCATGTTTGCTGCGAGCTTTAAAAAAGAATAAATAAGCAGAATCGGTCCAATCCATTCAATCCTTCACCAGCTTCATTGTTTTCATTCGCTGAGCGTCTGAATACCGCAGAAAATAAACGCCCGATGGCAACGCGGAAAGACCATTGAACCCCTGCACCTGCAACTGCCCGGCGGCGATAGGCGCAGAAAACTTTTGAAGCAATTTTCCGGCATCATCCAATAGCTGGAAGTTGGCAACACCTCCTGCATTGGGTATGAAAATAAGTTTAATTGATTGCTGAAAGGGCACAGGAAAAACACGGATCCAATCATTTCCCAGAACCTGACTATATCCACTGAGTCTTTTACTCAGGAGTGATTGATAAGCTTTTTCGAAGTCTGGAATTCCATATCCAAAGCGGTCACTGGGTTGTGTGTAGTGATCACTGGCTTTTCTTACCGCCGCCGTAATATCGTGTGCAGAGAATTCGGGGAATGCCTGCCAAAGACAGGTGATGAGTCCGGCCAGGTTTGGATTGGAATAAGAGGTGCCGTTGCCGGCCTCAGGTAAACCGATTGCAGAAACCACGAAAGCGCCCTCACCAACGGAGACTCCATCCGGCTTTACCTGACCTGAAGAATTCGGCCCCCAGCTGGAAAAGGGTGCAATATTTCCGGCTGGGTCGACGGCTCCGACTGTATAAACGCTGTCTCCGTCTGCAGGACAGGTTACATATTTTCTTTCGGAAGCTTGTTGGCCATCGTTGCCGGCGCTGGCAGTAACGATCATTCCTTTTGCCACTGCAAAATTTGCTGCCCGGCTGATCATGGAAGTATGCCCGTTCCTGTCTGGATACGTAAGATTGAATGCAGAATCATCAAAATAATCGTACCCCAGGGAGGTGCTGATGAGATCTGCTCCGACGCTGTCAGCAAATTCGGCTGCTGCGATCCAGTTCTGTTCTTCCACAGGAGATTCTGAATTGATATCTTCCGTTTTAAAAAGCCAGAAACTGGCGGCCGGCGCGCTGCCTACCATCGTCCCCGGTATATTCGATGCTATTATAGAAAAACAGTTGGCCCCGTGGGCGTCTTCTTCATTCACACTCTCCTTTTGATTCACATAATCATAAGTTCCAAGAACACGATGCATGCTAAGTACACTATCGAATGCGGGATTGCTCAGGTAGCTGTTAAAGCCATCATCCAGTATGGCAATTGTCATCCCTTCTCCGTGAAATCCCAGGTTATGCAGGAAATCGCCGTGATGGATTGTGATCTGGTCGAATGAAGCACCGTAACTATAATAGTCAGCGTTGGTTGTAGCAGAACGCATCGTTGCTTCAACTCCTGCAGTTTTCTCCTGCTGCGAACGCTGATTGGTGCTGACCTGGCCCGTAATAAGTAGTACAGATCGGTTGTTAACTGGTTCAGTGGACAATACAAATGAAAACAAGTTGATTTTTGCAAGGGCGTTTGAATCTGTCACACTGATCAGCACCTGGTTCAGCCATTTTGACCAATTCAGAATTTGAACGGCGGGAACATTCCGGATACTGTCGAGATAAGCTGCAGTAACAGGAAGGTCCGTTGAGTCTAATTCAATTTGTTGCTTTAACCTGCGCTGGATGGACTTGGAAGAAAGAAATGAGGATGGATCCTGCAGGCTGTAACCCGTGTTTGCTTTATTGGTAAGCCGGACAACATACTTTGGCAACTGCGCAATTCCATGCTGAAATAAAAAAAGAAATATTACGATGAATGCACGAGTAACCAAAGTGAAATTAATTATGGCTCACCATGCTAAAAGTCAGCCCGTACCCAATTGTTGTTCCTGCAGGACTGCTCGCATTGGGTCCCTGATATTGTGTATGCAGGAAGTTTTTGTAAATCGGACCAATACCCTTTCCATATATCTCCTGGCTGAATATGGTTTCACTGTATGTGTCGGGATTTCCCGTGGTCTGATCAGCCTCGTTAACGGTAACCGTAACCGGAACAGTTCCTCCCACCACATCGTATGGCTGACCGGTATTTGCATAAGTGTAATTCCAGCCGTCCATAAATGGTACCTGTGAAGTATCAGATTTGGTATCTATATACGCATTTCCCAACCAGGAAATATTATCCTGAACAGGGGTTACCAACTTGATGACGCGAAGATTATTTTCCACGGTCTGCAATGAAGTACGGCTTGGTGTCACCATATAGGCAATGGATGGCGTCCAGGGTGCTGTTCCCGTTGTATCGCTTAAATAGCGGATCACCCGGAAACTAAGTTGGCCGAGGTTGTCCGTTATCGAATCGTCCACCACTTCTTTGGCCAGATAACTGATAACGGTATCCTGTGAACCGACATTAATAAATTTTAGGGAATCCATCCGGTAGATGATGTAGTTTCCGACAACCATCGGATAATAATCAGCCGGCGTGTCCGTTATCAACGGATTTGTCTTATTACACCCCGAAAAGATCACTACTAAAAAAGTGATCAGCAAAGCGGGCCTGAGTTTCATTTCCATCTGGTGAAATAATAACAAAAGATAACGGTTTCGAACCTGATTTATTGCCTCATGCTGAGGAATTTTTTAACGTTAAAGCCTGATTATTAGCGTTAATTACCCTTAACTTTGCTGGAATTCTCAGTCTTGCGAGCGCTACTCTATTATTTCACCCTTCCCTTTATTTATCTGCTTTCTATTTTGCCGTTTCCACTCCTGTACGGCTTGTCTGATATTGTCTATTTCCTTTTGTATCATCTCCTGCGCTACAGAAAAAAGGTGGTTATGACCAACCTGCGAAAATCATTTCCTGAAAAAACGGAAAAAGAGATTCTCACGATATGCCGTAAGTTCTACTGTTATTTCTGCGACCTTTTTCTGGAAACTTTTAAGACGCTCAGCATTTCACGCAAAGCTATGCTGAAGCACTGCTGGCTCGATAAAGATGCCGTGAATCTCTTTAACCAGCTGGCGGAGGAAAATCAGAGTCTCATGGTGGTGATGGGCCATCAGGGGAATTGGGAGTGGGCAGGAAACACTTTCAGCATCTGCTGTAAGCACCAGCTATATGTTATCTATCATCCGCTGACCAATCCCTATTTCAACCGCCTGATATATAAAATGCGCACGCGTTTTGGAACCAAGCTGATTGCGATGAAGGACACACTAAGGGATATGCTGAACAACCGGAATGAATTAAATGCTACGGCATTTATAGCAGACCAGACGCCTCTTCCGGACCGGGCTTACTGGATGACTTTTCTGAATCAGGACACGCCGGTTTTCCTGGGCATAGAAAAAATTGCGTTAAAAATTCGTTATCCGGTCATATACGTATCCATCAAAAGAGTTAAAAGGGGATACTACTATATGCACGCCGAAAGAATAGAACTACCTTCGCCGGGAAGCGAATTAGGAGTGCTCACCGAGCGGCATACGCAATTGCTAGAAGAAGATATAAAGAAACAGCCCGAGACCTGGCTTTGGACTCACCGGAGATGGAAACATTCAAAAAATTAATATCATAATCTATATATGCTTTTTGGTAAGGAACTCATATTAGCCACGCGGCCATATGCAAAAGAGGTCAGAAGTAAAAGCTGGTTTTATACACTGTCAACGATCTTTCTGCTGGCAGCAGTTTTTGCCGGAACGATCTATATTCCGCTCCTGCCTGCAAAGCTGCTATTAAGCGTTCTAGCCGGCTTGTTGCTGGTTAGAATGTTCATCATTTATCACGACCATCAGCATCATTCCATACTGGTCCATTCTAAAATTGCAGACGTGATTATGACTGTGTTTGGTTTTTATATTCTATCTCCGACCAGTATATGGAAGCGGTCCCACGATCATCACCACAACCATAATTCTAAATTGTTCAGTGCGAGTATCGGATCCTATCCTATCGTAACCCGGAAAAAATTTCAGGAGATGTCTTCCTGGGAGAAATTCGGATATCTTGCCGTGCGTCATCCCCTGACCATCGGGCTGGGTTATTTTTCCATGTTTATTTTTGGGATGTGTATTGCATCATTCATCAGTAACCCGCGGAAACATTATGATTCCCTGATTGCATTGGTCCTTCATATTACCGCATCGATCCTTATTTTTATTTTCCTTGGATGGCAGATCTGGTTGTGCCTTTTTTTCCTTCCCTTTATTGTTGCATTCGGTTTGGGCGCTTATTTATTTTATGCCCAACATAATTTTCCGGGTGTCACTTTTTCGGAAAACAATGAATGGGCTTATGAAAAAGCGGCGATGGAATCTTCAAGTTACATGATGATGAATCCTATTATGGCGTGGCTTACCGGGAATATCGGATATCACCATATTCACCACCTCAATTCCAAAATCCCTTTTTACCGTCTTCCCGAAGTGATGAAACAATTCAAGGAGCTACAGAATTGCAAACGGACTTCTCTCAGTCCCAAAGCCGTCATATCCTGCCTCCGCCTGAAGATCTGGGACCAGGAAAAACATCAGATGGTTGGGTTGAGGGATATTCGCTAGCGGACTCTATGGTAGTGAATTTATTTTCTTTGCGCAATAACTGACTGTACCACTTGCCGGAATCCTTTACAATTCTTTGTTGTGTATCAAAATTTACATGGATCAGACCGAACCGGGGATGAAATCCTTCTGCCCATTCAAAATTATCCAGGAGCGTCCATACAAAATAACCATTGACCCGCACGCCTTTATTTTTTGCCAGTAGAACCTGCGCAATATAGTCCTGTAAATATTGAACTCTCCTGCTATCGCTAACAATTCCATTCTCACAGGTATCAGTAAACGCGGCGCCATTTTCGGTGACGATAATTTCTTTCAGGTCTTTATATTCTCCCCATCTCATGAGGGCATGATAAATAGATGGCGGATATATTTCCCAATCCATTTGACTGTATTCCACGTTTCTTTTACTGGCCTTCATAATTTTAGCCTTTATAAAAGGCAAAAAAGGTGCGTGAGAAACCAATTCGCGGGTATAGTTTTGCATACCAGCAAAATCCATATCAAAAGCCAGCAATGCTGAATCTCCCTGTTTGTAATAATTCTCAATTCGCTGGAGGATCTTCACTTCTTTCAAGGGGTATCCCATGCCGAGCAGGGGTTCAATGAACATCCGGTTTAGCAGGGCATCTATCTTATATGCAGCTATTATGTCTTTTTCAGTATCGCGGTAAGGTTCTATATGTGAGTAGGAAAAAGTGGTTCCTACTTTACAATCCCCCCGGGTGGATCGGATAATCCTTCCTCCCTCGGCCTGGCAAAGGGCGGCATGGTGTGCGGCAGACAGGAAATTTGCAATCCCTTTTTTGCCCGGAGCATGAACGCCCAAAAAATATCCTGCGCCGGTAAATACCATGGGCTCGTTCATAACCATCCAATGTTTCGCGCGATCACCGAAATGCCTGATGCAACAAGCCACGTAATCACTGAACCAGCCGACCATTTCCCGGTTCGTCCATCCCCCTTTTTTTTCCAGGGCTTCCGGCAGATCCCAGTGGTAAAGTGTAATCCAGGGTTGAATTCCCAATTCCAGGCAACGATTGATCAGCCGGTTGTAAAAATCAATTCCCTTTTGATTGATTTCGCCTTTTCCTTGCGGAAATACCCTGGTCCAGGCAATGGAAAACCGGTAATTGGGAATATGCAATTGTGCCATCAGGGCAATATCATCCACGTAGCGATTGTAAAAATCGCAGGAAATATTTCCATTGTGGTTGTTGGCTATTTTTCTTTTTTTTAGGGAGAAGGTATCCCAGATCGAAGGACCCTTACCATCTGCTTCGTGCGAACCTTCAATCTGATAGGCCGCTGTAGAAACGCCCCAATGGAAATCCGGACCAAAATCCGCTTTAGTGAACAGCATAAGAATTAATCCTTCTGATGATTTAGTATTTTCCCCAGGCTTTTTTCCTTTAATATGTTTGCCGAATGAATGGAATAGCCCAATGGAATGTATTCGTTTTGCTCTTCCTTCCCGTGGATCCGGATAATCATATCCAGGATTTCTTCCGTTTGATCAGGATAATGAACAGATACTTTTTGAGGCAGTTGTGTCCACTCTTTAATAGTATCCAGGTGTTTCATTTTTAAGCTTTTTAGAACCGGTACGCCCATCTTGTGGATCGCTTCAGCATTACATTGTTGCTCATATTGCCCTTTCATGGGAATCACCAGTAGTTTCTTTTTTAAGAACAGGGCCTCTGCGGGAGTCTCAAATCCTGCGCCGCATAGGATTCCTGAACAATGGATCAGGCTTTCAACAAAAGCCTCATTTTGGATAGGTTTGACATGAACATTTTTTTCCCTGTATTCTTTACTGGCATGTTTACTGAAAACCTGCCATTCGATGTTTCCTATTTCACCCAGTATTTTAATTATTCGTTTGTCATCATACGCAGGCAGGTAAACACTGAAGTGTTTTTTATCTGTCGGTACTGCATTCCTGATCTGCGACCGGATTACTGGAGTGAAAATAGCCTTTTCATAAGCCTCAAAATGGAATCCATAGGCATGGGTAACCGGGGCATAATTTAGCAGGATAGCCTTACCTATGGGATCTGTCTTTTCAGGTTTTGGAGATTTTTTACTCATGACTGCCGCCTGATGGCTGAGACCAATACAGGGTTTATGTTTCATTCTGCATGCCCAGGCACTTACGGGTTCAAAATCACTGATCACAAGGCCGTATTCCTCAACGGGCAAATGTTTCATTTCCCGGAATAATCGTTTCAGATTGCTTTTCCGGAAAGTATCCATTACATCTATTCCGCCTTTTTTACCGAAGATGAAACACAATCCTTTGAATCTGTATTTGATGGGATAGGGCAGTTCCACATCCGCCTGGGTCCCGCTGATCAGAATATCCAGATCAGCCTTTTGCTGGAGAAGGGGAATGATATCCCGTGCGCGGCTGAGGTGGCCGTTTCCTGTGCCCTGGATGGCATAGAGTATCTTTAACCGGGTTCCTGCCGGATGATCCATTAATGGATTTTATAGCTTTTCAGCGCCGGATAAAAGCCGGATAACCGGGTAAGGAAGATCCTGACCCCGAGTCTCGTAAAAAAATATCCGATTCGTTTCATCCATTAAAATAACAAAACACATGTTATGAGGAAATTAAGGCCGTGTTATCAGATTATTAAATGATTTTTTTACTGACCTCATGCCAATTTCTTTCCCTTACCAATTCAGGAATACCACCCACGAATTTTTAATTTTTACTTTTTAATTTTTACTTTGTATTTCGTGTTTTAGCAGCTTCCCAGCCAAGCATGGCCGTTTTGCGGGTGGTTCCCCAATGATACTGACCGATCTCGCCATTGGCTTTTATTACGCGATGACAGGGAATCAGAAAAGCTACCGGGTTGCTGGCTACAGCAGAACCAACAGCGCGTGAGGCTTTCGCATTATTCAGTTTTTCCGCGATGCCAGTATAGGTAGATACCTCGCCCAGGGGAATTTTCAATAATGTTTCCCAAACTTTGATCTGGAAGGCGGTGCCTTTGAGGTGTAATTTAATATCTCCGAGTTTGCTCCAGTCCTGATTAAAAATAAACAAGGCATCCTGCTGGATCTTATCCGTTAACTGCTGAAATTCCGCATTTGGAAAACTTTTTTTCAATTCCAGCAATGCCGGCTCCTGGCCGCTATCGGCAAATGCCATATAACAGATGCCTTTATGGGTAGATCCCACAATGAGGGTGCCGAAGGGGCTTTCGGCAAAACTGTAGTTGATATGGAGTTGTTCGCCGCCATTCTTATATTCACCAGGAGTCATGCCCTCCACCTTTATGAAAAGATCGTGCAGCCTGCCCGGGCCCGACAAACCGGTTTCTACTGCTGTGTCAAACAGCGTGGCCTGGGTTTCTTTCAACATTGGTTTCGCATGTTCCAGACTGAGGTATTGCAGAAATTGTTTGGGGGTGACACCTGCCCATTCTTTAAACATTCTTTGAAAATGGAATGGACTAATATGCACATGTTCTGCAGCTTCCTCCAGACTGGGCTGCTGTTTAAAATGAAGTTTGTAAAAATCTATTGCCTCCGCAATCCTGGTGTAATTTATTTCCTGTTGTGTTTCCATTTTTTCTTATTTATTACACAAAAGTAAAGAGGGATCCAGGGCGATAAAACCCGATTCTTGCGCAATTAAAGACAATTAAAATATAAAAAACCAGGAATAAATGAATCTGATGGATCCGGGATGTTTCATTAAATTACTGAATAATCCGGCCCATTTCAGTGCGGTTAGTTTTGAAGAGTGGAGGATATCGGGCTCGAACCGACCACCTCAAACATGCCATGCTTGCGCTCTACCAGATGAGCTAATCCCCCAAAAAGAGCTGCAAATATATACAATCCGAACAATCCTGAACAGGCCATTGTTAAATATCCTGGAACACAAATATGGTTATGGGAATTCTCCGCCAAATAGCAGAATATCTGTACATCAAAAAGAAGGATCCGAATGCGCCGACCAATGGTTATATCCGCGCCATGCATAGTATTAACCGGATCTCCATCTTCATGTTCCTCGTGGGGCTAATTATTATTGTTTATAGGCTTTTTTTTAGAAAACACTGAGGGCAATTTGATAATTTGAAAATTTGATAATTTGAAAATGTAGGATCAACTTGTTCTACCTATAATAGGATATTTCATATTTTGGCCATTGCCTTCTATATTTTCAAATTTTCAAATTTTCAAATCCCCCTCAGAAACCCCACAATACTCCCAGCCGCCTTCTCTGCCGCATTCCCCCCCTGGCTCAATAGTTCCTTGAGATCTGCATAATCCTGGCGGATGCGGTGAATCGTAGCCGGATCAAAAAGCAGTTTTTTTAATTCTGATGATATATTTTCAGGTGTCATTTCATCCTGGATCAATTCCTTAACCACCGGTTTGTTCATGATCAGGTTTACAAGCGAAATATATTTCACCCTGATCAGCCGTTTCGCAATCTGATAAGAAACCTTGCTTCCCTTATAACAGATTACTTCCGGCACCCCAAAAAGCGCAGTTTCAAGAGTTGCCGTACCTGATGTTACGCAAGCCGCACGGGCGTGGAGCAATAACGTATAGGTCTGGTTTCTGACACGCCCCACCTCCGGATAATATTTCAATATCTCATTGTAAAAAGACTGTTCCTGGCCCGGTGCTTCTGCTACCACAAACTGATAGTCTGGAAATGAGCGGCTGGCTTTTAGCATCACCGGAAGTTTCTTCCTTATTTCCTGCTTACGGCTGCCAGGCAGCAGCGCGATGAGAGGCGGTATGCTTTCACCCTTTTGATTTTTCGATGGAAAAATAATTTCGGGAAGGGACAGGGAAGCGCTTGAATTTTTGAATTGGCTGATTACTTCCACCAGGGGATGACCGACATATTCTACTGGATAATCCCGCTGACGGTAAAAATCTTTTTCAAATGGGAGTATAACCAGCATTTTATCTATGCTGTCCCGGATGGTTTTCACTCTGCTTTCTTTCCATGCCCACACCTGTGGAGAAATATAATAAACAGTCTTGTATCCCGACTTCCTTGCCCATCCTGCAATCCGAAGGTTAAAGCCGGGATAGTCAATGAATATCACAACATCGGGATGAAATGCTGTGATGTCCTCCTTGCAAAAACGGATATTTCGAAAAATTGCAGGCAGGTTCCTGATCACTTCGGTGAAACCCATAAAAGCAAGATCCCGGTAATGCTTAACAATTTCAGCTCCTGCCCGCTGCATCAAATCACCACCCCATCCTCGTACCTGAGCCTCGGCATCTTTCTTCTTTAGCTCGCGGACCAGGTTGCTGCCATGCAGATCTCCGGAAGCTTCTCCGGCAATGATGTAATATTTCATGCCTTGGTATTATTCCGGAATCTAACTGATGAGTTTATAAACAAGTACGAAAATTCCATACAGGAGGGTCGCAACAAATATTCCCTTGGCCGTTTGATCACGGTGGGTATTTATATATAAGGTAAAGATTACGGCATTTGCCAGCAGAGAAATGCTGGTGATAGCGGTAAGCAGGGGTTTGTTTGTTCTCAGCACGAAAAAATATTCTGAAATGCTGAATGCCCTGGAAAAATTCCAGAAATAATAAATGAGCATGGCTAACAAAGGGGCCAGGATCCCCAATAAGATGCCCAGCTTCAGATTGTCTTTCTTGAGTATCAAAATTTCCAGGATTTTTCAAGTTTGGCTTTCAAGGCATAATTGGTCAGGTCAAACTGTACCGGCACCACGCTCACATAGTTATGTTCCAGCGCCCAGACATCCGCATCCTTTCCTTTATCAAAATTCACAAATTCGCCTGTAAGCCAAAAGTATTTTTTCCCGTTTGGATCATTTCTTTCAATAAAATCCTCTTCATACTTCGCATAAGCCTGTTTACATATCCTAATTCCTTTAATGAGTTCCACCGGAACCGCAGGTATATTTACATTCAACACGGTATGTTTGTCGAGCTTTGTCTTGAGCATCTGCTGCACTATGATACGTGCAAATTTCCTTGCCCCTGTAAAATCAGCTTCCACACTATGGTCAAGCAGTGAAAACCCTGCAGAGGGAATGCTTTCGATGGCGGCTTCAACGGCAGCCGACATGGTTCCTGAGTAGATCACATTGATGGAATGATTGGCCCCATGATTGATTCCACTGAGGCAGATGTCTGGTTTACGCCGAAGAACCTTATCCACAGCAAGTTTAACGCAATCTACAGGGGTCCCGGAGCATTGCCAGGCTTCCACACCCTCAAATATTTCTACCGGATGCAAACGCAGGGGAAGGCCAATGGTGATGGCATGGCCCATGCCTGACTGTGGTTTGTCGGGCGCTACCACCACTACTTTTCCAAGATCTTTAACGGCTTCAACCAGGCTCAGGATTCCCGGAGCCATCACTCCGTCGTCGTTGGTAATCAGGATAACGGGCCGGTCTTTCTTTGTTGTTTTTGGCATAATGAATTTAGGGGAGCGAAAGTACTATTTTTTCCTTCCCGCCTCGCTCAAAAGAAATCGGGAAGGCTTCTTTTTCCACAGCCTGCTTGCATTTTGGGGCGCTTCCGCTACCTTTGCACCCGGCGTAAAATACCTATAATGGCAGGACAACTTAAGGAAGTTCGTAACCGCATAAAATCCATCCAGAGTACCCAGCAGATCACCAAAGCAATGAAAATGATCAGCGCTACTAAACTGCGGAAAGCCCAGGAAGCGATTCAGCAAATGCGGCCATATTCGAAAAAACTCCAGCAGGTGCTCAGCGATATCGTAAGCGATTCGGATGTATCTGCTGGTTCAACCCTTTCTACGGCCAGACCTGTTGAAAAAGCGCTGCTCATCGTCATAACGAGCGACAGGGCGTCCTGCGGCGCCTACAATTCAAACCTGATTAAACTCGCCAAGGCCACTATGCGGGAAAAATACCCGGCTCAATCTGCCAAAGGCAACACCATGATCTGGAGCATTGGGAAGAAAGGATACGAGCATTTTCTTAAGAATAACTTTCCCGTTAACGACCAATTCAGAGATATATTTCAGCACCTCAACTTCGAAAGCGTGCAAACCTGCGCCCGCGCGGCAGTAAAGGCCTTTGAGAACCGGGAATTTGATGCGGTGGATATTGTTTACAGTGAATTCAAGAATGCCAGCACACAGCGTTTCGTAGTGGAACCATTTCTTCCGATTCCTAAAATGGAAAATGCGCCAGGTACTAAAACCAATGATTTTATTTTTGAACCATCCAAAGAGGAATTGATATACCAGCTGATGCCAAAGATCCTGGATACGCAATTATTTAAGGCCGTGCTGGATGCCAACGCTTCGGAACACGGGGCTCGCATGACGGCCATGGACAAGGCTACCGAGAACGCCAACGAGATCCTGCGTACACTCCGCATATCCTATAACCGCGCCCGTCAGGCAGCTATCACTACCGAACTTACGGAAATAGTGAGTGGTGCGGCAGCGTTGCAGGAATAGGGAATTTGACAATTTGAAAATTTGACAATTTGAAAATTATTAGTCATATTCCCACTTTGAAAAGCGTTACCAAAACCCATTTTCAAATTTTCAAATTTTCAAATTTTCAAATTAACTCTCATGGACCTCTCCAACCTCCTCCCCCATATCGAAGTGTTGATCTTCGCGAGTGACAAGCCATTAACGGCCATGGAAATGACGGACCTGCTTAACAATGCATTCGGATTCATGGATGATAAACTCACGCTGGAGCAGGTTCAGACCGGTATTGAAGGCGTGGTTACCAAGTACAATGCTGATTTCTATCCCTTTGAGGTTCGTGAAAGCGGCGGTGGCTGGCAATTCCTGTCAAAGAAAGAATTTCACAAGACCATCGCCCAACTCAACGGCGAAAAATTCCTGAAGCGTTTATCAACCGCCTCTCTTGAAACCCTGGCTATCATTACATATAAGCAACCGATCACCAAGGGGGAAATAGAATCCATTCGCGGAGTAAACAGTGATTATTCTATTCAGAAATTATTGGAGAAAGAACTGATCATCATTACGGGCCGCAATGAGGACATGCCCGGGAAGCCTCTGGTCTACACTACTTCCCGCAGCTTCCTGGATTATTTTGGTATCAATCAGCCAGCGGATCTTCCCAGGCTGAAGGAAGTTATGGGAGAAAGTTTACAGGAACCATCCATCGTTAATTATACTCCTGTTGTGCCAGAAATCAATCCGGCCCTGGTAGTTAGTGAAGAAGGGGAACTGCTGGAAAAAAGCGGACCGGACCAAGACGAACATCTTTCCTCCGGTGAATCCGGATCAACAGGCGAATAAAGGCAATCAAGTATATTCGCATTCATGATAAATCCCCTCTCACCGGAAACGCTCATTCAGTTGGCAGATCAATACGGAACGCCCCTTTATGTTTATCATGCTGAAAAAATAAAAGACCAATACCAGCGTCTGAAGACCGCATTCGGAAAAACCGATGCAGTATTTTTTTACGCCAGCAAAGCCCTGACCAATATTAATATCCTGCGCTATATCAGGAATACCGGAGCTAATGTGGATTGCAGTTCCATCAATGAAGTAAGGCTGGCCCTGCATGCAGGCTTCCCGCCTGCTAGAATTTTATATACTTCGAACGGCATTGCTTTCGGTGAAATTGAAGAGGCGAAGCAACTGGGTGTGATCATTAACATCGACAGCCTTTCAAATCTCGAAAAATTCGGTAAGAAATTTGGCCGAGATTACCCCATCGGTATCCGGCTGCGCCCGAATATTCTCGCCGGTGGCAACATGAAGATTTCAACAGGCCATGATAAAAGCAAATTTGGAATTCCGGTGGATCAGATAGCGATAATCCTTGATGTGGTTAGGAAATACAATATGCTCATCCGGGACCTGCATATTCATACAGGCAGTGAAATTGAAGATGCGGATGTTTTTGTCAAAGGCATTGATATTTTGTTTGAGATCACCCATCATTTTCCCGATCTGGAATTCATTGACCTGGGTGGTGGTTTTAAGGTAGCCAGCAAACCAGGTGAAAAAGAAACGGATATCTCCCTGCTTGCTGAAAAAGTAGGTGCAGGTTTTGCCAAACATCCCTACAAAAACGGCAAGCCCTTGCAGATCTGGTTTGAGCCGGGTAAATTTCTGGTTAGCGAAGCAGGATTTTTTCTGACGCGTGTTAATGTATTGAAAGAAACCAATGCGGCTGACTTCGTTAGCGTAGACAGTGGGTTTAATCATCTTATCCGGCCCATGTTCTACGATGCGTATCACCAGATTGAAAATATCAGCAATCCCGGGGCTCCGCTTAAAAACTATGCTGTGGTCGGAAATATATGTGAGACCGATACTTTTGCCTGGGACCGTTCCCTGAACGAAGTGCGAGAAGGCGATTATATCGTTTTCCGGAATGCGGGGGCTTATGGTTTTGAAATGTCCTCGAATTTTAATTCCAGGTTCAAACCCGCAGAAGTAATCATGATGGAAGGGAAGGCCCACCTCATCCGCAAGCGCGATGTTTTTGAGGACCTGCTCCGCAATCAGGTGGAAGTGATTTAGAAATAAATAAAACAGCCACCTTTCGGGTGGCTGCAAAATCTGCTTAGGGTCATCAAAATTTAGTTTTCCGTCAAGAAAAGGTACAGATTTCAGGTTTTTTTGGTTACTGGATTTTGGTCTTCTCTAAAGGATAAGGGTTTAGGGGTTCGTCAACATTTTTCAAGGTATTGGATCTCGATTTCATAGGTTTAACAACATGATCTCTTTGATGGTTTTTCAGGATTTCTGTCGCTTCAACAATACAAAGATGCACAGGATTTCAGGGCTTTGATAACTTATTCGACCGGGACCTCAAAACCTTCGATTTTTGAGATGAATACTCCGATAAATGGATTTCAGGCAGTATCATATTCTTGAAAACCCTTGCCAGGACTGGGTTTTACATTTAAGGGTTTACCCTTGGCCGGAGAATCGAAAAGCAATTAAATACGTTGGGGATGGAAATTAAACGATATTCAGCCTGCGGAAAACGTCGGCTTTATTGGCCTTGCTCACAGGTATCTCATTGCCCTTGATGAATAGCAGGTTTTCCCGCATATCATCTATTTTATGCAGGTTCACGATATAGGAGCGGTGAACTTTCAGGAAGTGGTCCTTGCTAACTTTTTCTTCCAGGTTCTTAATGGTATTGTGGGTGATGTATTTCTTATTGTCGTTCGTAACAAACTTCACGTAGTCGCCCATACTTTCAATATAAAGAATGGCATCATTGTTCAGACGGATCAGTTTTCCGTCGGTTTTAATATATATGTGGTCGGACGCGCTGTTGGTCGAGATGGTTTCTTTGGAGGGTTGTATTTTCTGAAGTGCTTCCACGAAACGCTGATAGGTAAAGGGCTTCATGAGATAATCCGAAACATTATACTGGAACGCATTATATGCATATTCCGTTTTTGATGTGGTCAGGATCACTTTGGGCGAAAAGGCAATCTGATCAAGCAGTTCAAATCCATTTGCGCCGGGCATTTCAACATCGAGGAAAATAAGGTCAACCGTATGGTTATTGAGGAAAGACAGGGCATCCGGAACATTGCTGAAATGTCCCTTCACTTCCACTGAACCGCTTTTTTCGCAGCAGTTGGTGAGATAATTTGCTGCAACCTGTAAGTCTTCAACAATAATACAGCTGATAATCATGCGCTTTGGCTATTAAATATTTCCAATTTTTTCATTTCTTCCTCAATAACCAGTTTACTTTGAAACATTTTGTTTTTTAATGCTTCAAAATCCCGGTTCAGTATTTCCGGGGATGCAACAGTACCACAGAGGTCTTCAAAATGCTGGCATTCCTGTTGTACAGCGGTCATCCCGACAAAGCCAAATACCGGCTTTATTTTGTGAACCGCAGCCTTCAGTGCATTCAGGTTTCCTGAAGAATAATTGAATTCAATATTGTCGGTAAGCGACTCATAATCGTTTAAAACAGTCGCAAAAACCTCGTGCAGGTATACATAGTCGTCGCCATACAAGCTATGGAGGTAGTTGGAATCAATTTCAGCATTGAAAATGAAGGAGTTAACATCAGAAGGGTTATTCATGGACGTTGGATTCATTTATATTAACGCGATAAATAATAATTATTATGCTGTGGGCGTTTTAATATCCAAATTTATTAATCTGTTCCCAACCCTTAAATCCAGGATCTCGCCAATATTATGGTCTGTCTATCAGGATATTGTGTATTCCGGGTTGGACGAGAACACCACTTCCTCCAAGCGAAAGAAGATTATCCGGTTTAATCAGTTCATTTTCCTTACCCTTTGTGGTAATCTTTTGTCCGTTGTCAGTTATTTTAGTTTGAGCCTGTATATCAGCGCCCTGATCAATCTTTCTTCCGGGTACATCTTTATCCTGGCGTTTCATCTGAACGCCAAGAAAAGGTTTGAGATGGCGCGTATAATTGCCGTGGTGAACCTGAACCTCTACCTGATCGTAATGAATTATATGGAAGGTTTACGTGCGGGTGAATACCTTCTGTACTTTCCTTACTTCCTGGTGATGACCCTTGTTATTGATATAAAGAAAAATTTTACCGAGCTGAAATTTGTATACCTGATCACGATTATTTCGGTACTCATATGTTTGAATGTAAGCCCGTTTGAGAATTATTATCAGGTCAGGATTGCCGGGATGTTCACACGACTTTACAGCAGTAACCTGGCTATCTCACTTACGCTTACCACTTTTTTCTCCTATTTTATTTTTCGGGTGAACAGGGACAATGAAGAGGCCATCCTCAAGGAAAAACATTTTGTGGATACCATTTACAATACGTCGCTGGATGGCGTACTGATCATGGATTCAGAATATCGCACCATCATCGGATGCAACAACCGCGCATGTGAATTACTGCAGATCCGGAATAAAAGGGAAATAGAAGGAACGCCGATAGAACATTGGTTTACCAGTGAGCACATCAACCTTTTTAAAAACATAGAATTGAAGCTGGCCAGCCATCAGGCCAAAGACTGGCAGGGAGAGCTGGCACTCACCTCCAATGAAAAAACATTTTTTGCATTTGTGAATATGGTGCCCTTTCTGGACAATAACCGCCAGTTCCTCAAGATCAGCATACTGGATCTTTCGGAAATCAAAACAGCTCAGTTCGAGCTGATGAAGGCCAAGCAGAAGGCAGAAGAAGCCAGCCAGGCAAAATCCAGGTTTCTCTCTAATATGAGCCACGAACTTCGGACGCCCCTGAATGGTATCATTGGCACGTCTAACTTGTTGTTGCAGGAGGATTATCTTCCGGATCAAAAATCACATCTCGATATTCTGAAATATTCTTCAGAACACATGATGATGCTTATTAACGAAATTCTTGATTTCAATAAAATAGAGGTCGGTAAACTTCAGTTGGGACAGGAACCTGTGGACCTGAAGAAATTCCTGGAGAAGATCTCACTGCAATTCGGTGCCCAGGCTCATGCCAAGAATATAGGCTTTAAGACCGAGATCGATGACAGCCTGGATATTGAAGTGCTCACGGATGAAACGAGGCTGAACCAGGTATTCAGTAACCTGTTGTCCAATGCGATCAAGTTCACGCATTACGGCGAGATCGTTGTAGTTGCAAGGAAGATATATTCTACAAGCCAGAAAGCTACGATCCAGTTTATGGTTAAGGATACGGGCATTGGCATTCCAGCCAATAAACAGCAGGAAATATTTGAAAGCTTTACACAGGCCGACGTAAATACCACACGCAAATATGGCGGCACCGGGCTGGGTCTGGCGATCACCAAAAAACTCGTAAGCCTTTTTCATGGAGAATTGCAATTGGAAAGTGAAGAAGGGAGGGGAAGTACATTTCATTTTACGTTGAAACTTTCCATTACGGAAAACCGTAAGCGCTATATCAACGAGGATAGGGTTAAGCATCTATGCATGTTCCCCGGCATAAAAGTGATGGTTGCGGAAGACAATGCCATTAATATGTCCATTGCAAGAAGGTTCCTGACCAAGTGGGGTATTGAAGTAAAAGAAGCCTACAATGGAAAACAAGCCGTTGAATTATTCAGTCAAAATAAATTCGACCTGATATTGATTGACCTGGAAATGCCCGAGATGGATGGCATAACGGCTCTCGGAGAAATCAAAAAAATCAATCCTGCCGTACCTGCCATAGCTTTTACAGCTGCTGTTTACGACGATATGCGGGCAGACCTGCTTCGCAAAGGTTTTATGGAATTTGTTCCCAAGCCATTCCGCCCGGAAGACCTCCATAACAAAATCTCCATATTGCTGGCCGCCAATAGCCCCGCTTAAACCCGGAATCAGTACAACGCCCAGGCTGAATTCGCCCGCTAACCCCTTGTTAACAAAAAAATATAGATCCGCATTAAACCTTCTTTATTAAATCGGATCTGAGATAAAAATCAACGTAATCATGAAAGCAAATCTTATTAATCGGATAGTCATTATCTTATGTATTGCATCCGGACTTTTCTTCTATTCCTGCAAAAAGGATAGTTCTACGGCAAATGCCAACACAACAAGTAATGCGGATCTTTCTACTGCCGGTGATGACGAATCGCAGGTGTCAACAGAAACTGAAGCCGTTGCTGATGATGCAAACACTGCATTGAACAGTCAGGTAAGCTTTTCCGGCGATGCAAGCAGCTCAGTATCCTCAACAGGAAATGTAGAGGTGAACAGTGTCGGAACCAACCAACAGAGTTCAGGGCAGTTTATACTGCAAGGCCTGATCTGTGATGCTACCGTCACTTACGACACTGCCAACAACCAGCGTATCATTACAATAGTATATGATGGCACCAATTGCCGCGGTAACCGGATTCGTACTGGAACCGTTGTGATCACCCTGCCTTACGGACAGCATTGGAAGGATGCAGGTGCCACAGCAACCATTGACATACAGCAGTTAAAAATTACCCGCGTCCGGGATGGTAAAAGTATTATCATCAACGGATCCAAAACAATCACTAACGTCAGCGGTGGTTTGCTGAAGGACCTTGCAACGCTTGGAACCATTACTCATACTATAACCAGCGATGGGATTACTATCACTTTTAATAACGGCGATCAGCGCATGTGGCATATCTCCAAGCAGAGGGTATTCACATACAATAATGGGATTGTAATAACAACGACCGGAACTTATTCTGACGGTACAGACAATGACATTGCAGAATGGGGAACAAACCGGTTTGGAAATACATTCAAGAGCTTGATCACTGAACCAAAAGTATTTCGTCAGGATTGTGATTTCAGGTTAACGAGCGGACAAAACACGGTGAAGACAGACAACGGAACTTCAGTTATTACTTATGGATTGGATGCAAATGGCGATCCTACGGGTTGCCCTGGAACAGGCACCTACTATTTCAAATTAGTATGGACAGGTGTTAATGGAAAAACGTATACCGTGATTCTGCCTTATTGATCCGTGCTTTGGTTTTAAGAAAAGACCCATTTCAAGTTTGAGATGGGTTCTTTTGTTAAATTAAAAAGTAAAAAGTAAAAATTAAAAAGTAAAAAACGGACCCCGATGCAGGAAAATCCAGCCCATCAGTGTCCATTTTTTACTTTTTAATTTTTACTTTTTACTTTGCAAGCGTAATCCTGCTTCCTGTCTTCACAGCCTCGTAAATCGCTTCAATTATTTTTAGATCTTTCAGTGCTTCTTCACCATCCGCGGGAACCACGGCCTGTTTTCCTTTTAGGATCATATCAGACATCTCGTCCATTTGCACTGTTTGATGGATAACTTCGGGCTGGTCCAATTCACCTTTATTCGTGCGTCCGCGGATGGGGCCATAACCCGTAGCCGGATCTAATTCTGCAAATCCATCCTGACCATTCAGAAAAAAACGGTCCAGGAAATTCATTTTATAAGTTGACAGGCAGGAAGCGACAGCTCCGCTTGGAAAACCGAGTTGAAATTGTATCGTTTCATCAATACCTTCCTTGAATTTTACCGGATCTGTTTTGGTTTCTTCGGCTGTTACCCAGGTGGGTTCTTCTCCGGTCATATAGCGCGAGCCGTTGACGGAATAAATGCCTATGTCCATCATAGCGCCGCCACCCGACAATTCCTTATTCAGACGCCATTGATTTGGATCTCCTATAATGAAGCCGCTTAACCCCTGAAAAAACATGATTTTGCCAAACTCGCCTGCTTTGCGCATCCGGATAATTTCTAAGGTATGAGGTTCAAAATGCATCCGGTATCCAACCAGAAGGCGAACATTCGCTTTCCTGCATGCATCAATCATTTCCTGCGCCTGTTGAGGGTTCAATGCCATAGGCTTTTCACAAATCACGTGTTTACCTGCCTGGGCCACCCGGATAACCTGATCGTGATGCAATCCGTTTGGAGTAATTACGTATACCGCATCGATATCCGGGTTATTTTTTATTTCGTCGAAATTTCCATAGTCGTAACAATTTTTCGGAGGGATGCTGTATTTGGATTGCCAGGCTTTGATTTTTGAGGGGGTTCCGCTGATCACCCCGACCAATTTTGCTTTCTTGCAGGTTTGCATGGCTTCCGCTACCCTGGTGCCGTAACCACCCAGGCCCATGATAGCCACGCGAAGCAAGGGCCCTTCGTAAAGCGCATCATTGATATCCGGCTCCGAATGAACAAAGTGCGGCAATATGGACAAGCCTAAAGCTGAAACCGTTATTTTTTGGAGAAAATCACGACGGGTTTTCATAACTATTTTTTTGCGATAAAACGAGTGAAGGAAATAATTTTCTGATCAACTAAATTAAATTGAATTAATCTTTTCCCTGTCGCAAAAATTTTTATCCTGGAAGGGCCACCCTGAAAATGGATAGTAACATCAGCATGGACGGAAAACATATGTTGAAAACTGTTCATGCCATGGAACGTAAATAATTGACCCTGAATATTGTAGAGTGCAACCGGCCATTCGGTAGTATTGGCTTTCCTGAATTTTATCTTGCTTTTTTGTATTTTAGTCCCCGGTTATGATCACGAAGACCTCGATAGTTGTTTTTTTCAGCAAGGGCAAAGTCATTTTTGCAACCATTGCCGCTGTAATCACTTTTTCAATAACCCTCTACAATCAGTTCAAGTCTGCCAACACAACAGAAATATCAGGATTCGTTTCTGCCAACAAAGACATGGTTGTGCCGGTAGACGCGGTTGTAAAAATCATTAGTCCGGTTCAAAGTCAAACGGAAACGGATGCAAAGGGGAGGTTTAAATTCAAACTGCAAAATATACAGAGCGATACCTTCCTCATCATCGTTCAAAATAAAAAAACGAATATTGAGACCAAGCAGGACGAATATGTTAATGCTTCGAGCGGCAAGAAGGACATCTTTGTTCTGTTTAATTCACAAACCGACACTGAAAAGGTATATGCCCCGCTTGGAAAAAGTACTTCTCCCGCATATTCCAAAAGGCCGCAAGTATTCAACAGGTTAATTCAACAGTTGCACATTCCCAGAAGAAGGCTGCACTAGCATGGGTTTTTTATTTGCTGATTATTTTTCCCTTTACTGATCACTTTTTTAATTGACTGAATAATTAAATATTGAAGGGAGTATAAAATTGTATCGCTACAAAAGTCAAAATTCTGAAGATGGAATGAATGCTTTTTCGCCTGCTGAACAATATTGACAAATCAAGGATTTCAGTAAATGTTGCTGATGTAATCAATTCGGCAAAGGTGACGCATTTAAACATCTCTATACCATCTCTACCCCTTCTTCTCCTGGGGGGAAAGAAGGGGTAGAGATGGTATAGACTTCCTATAGTGTTGGTAAGTTCTTGGTATGGCTCAGACGGGGTGAAAAACCCCGTTTTTCAGAAAAATCCTTTGCAGGCTGCAATCGCACTGCAAAATTCAGACAAACGCAGGGAGGGCTATTTGGATCGTTAAGCTGATGATCGTCATCATCTTCAATTTAGCGGTGGGCGCAACATTTTCTTCCTGCCTCGCACAATGCAGGTACTTCAATTTCTCATTTTGATTTTGTTATTTGAGGTGGCAAAGCTGATTCATTTGAGAGAATGACCTTCCATTCTCGCGTCAATATTTGCCGACCAGCAAATTGAAAAATTAGAAGAAAAATTAATTAATGATGAAATTAAAAGTATTACTTAGTTAATAACAATAACAGGATAAAAGAAAAAGGCTGCTCATTGTCGATCAGCCCGAAGAGATTCTGCAAAAATGAGAGGTTGTACCGCGTACGGGAATCGAACCCGTGATTCATCCGTGAAAGGGATGCGTCTTAACCCCTTGACCAACGCGGCTTCTTACACTGCAGCCCTTACGGTTTGAGGGCCGTTTAGGGTCTGCAAAGATATAGGCTGGCCGGATAACTTCCCAATTGTTTTTGTTTCGTAACTTTGCATCCTAAAATTTTTAAAACACGCAAGCTATGAGCACAGTAAAAGTTGCGATCAACGGTTTCGGAAGGATCGGACGTTTGGTTTTTCGCCAGATCTATAATATGGATGGTATAGAAGTGGTGGCCATCAACGACCTCACCAGTCCAAAAGTTCTGGCGCATCTTCTGAAATACGACAGTGCACAGGGCCGTTTCAACGAAGATGTTAAGTCGACAGAAAAATCAATCATCGTCAATGGTGAAGAAATTGAAATATATACACATAAAAATCCCGCAGAAATTCCGTGGAAGAGCAACGATGTTGACGTGGTGCTGGAGTGTACCGGTTTTTTCGCCGATAAGGAAAAAGCCGAAGCCCATCTCCTGGCAGGTGCAAAACGCGTTGTGATTTCTGCGCCGGCTACCGGGGATTTGAAAACTATTGTTTTTAATGTTAACCACAATATTCTGGATGGCAAGGAAACCGTGATCAGCTGCGCTTCCTGCACAACGAATTGTCTCGCTCCAGTAGCAGACACCCTGGATAAAAAGTTTGGTATTGAACTGGGTTTTATGACTACCGTTCATGCATATACGAACGATCAGAATACACAGGATGCGCCGCATCCGAAAGGCGATCTCCGCAGGGCAAGGGCTGCAGCTCAGAATATTGTTCCCAACAGTACCGGAGCAGCCAAGGCTATCGGACTCGTGCTGCCCAACCTGAAAGGCAAGCTCGACGGGAATGCGCAACGCGTGCCTGTTCTTACGGGCTCCCTCACCGAACTCACCAGCATTCTGAAAAAGAAAGTAACGGTGGAAGAAGTGAATGCAGCCATGAAAGCCGCCGGAAATGAAAGCTTTGGTTATACGGAAGATGAAATTGTGAGCAGCGATGTCATCGGCAGCCATTTCGGCTCTCTCTTCGATGCCACCCAAACCAAGGTAATTACTGTGGGTGACAAACAACTTGTAAAAACGGTCAGCTGGTACGATAACGAAATGAGCTATGTCAGCCAGCTCGTCCGTACCGTACATTATTTTGCCACATTGATCAGCAAATAAATATCCATAAACCTCGTGCTGGAATATTTCCGGCACCAGGTTTTATACCCGTTCTTTAAACAGATTCCAGCATGTCCATTTTCTCCCTGCATAATTTCAAGGGTCAGAAAGCACTGATCAGGGTGGACTTCAACGTTCCTCTCAACGATAAGTTGGAAATCACAGATGATACGCGCATGCGTGCATCTGTTCCAACCATTAAAAAGATCCTCGGTGATGGGGGAAGCGTAATTCTCATGTCGCATCTGGGCCGCCCAAAGGAAGGTCCGTCCGACAAATTCTCCCTGATCCTCCTTGTGAAGTACTTGTCTGAGTTGCTTGGCGTTCCCGTTCTTTTTGCCACAGATTGTATCGGGGAGGAAGCTACCCAAAGCGCGGGCAAGTTGAAGCCGGGCGAGGTCTTGCTGCTTGAAAACCTCCGGTTCCACAAAGAAGAGGAAAAAGGAGATGAAGGATTTGCAAAAAAACTTGCGCAGCTGGGAGACATATATGTGAACGACGCTTTTGGAACTGCACATCGGGCTCATGCATCCACTGCGGTAATTGCCAAATTTTTTCCGAAGGATAAAAGGATGTTCGGACTGCTCATGGAATCAGAAGTGAAAAGTGCGGAGAAAGTACTTCACGAAGGCAGAAAACCATTTGTGGCCATCATCGGAGGCGCCAAGGTTTCCGATAAGATCCTCATCATCGAGAACCTGTTGGAGAAAGCGACTGACATCATCATCGGAGGGGGGATGGCTTATACTTTTCTGAAAGCCGAAGGCGGAAATATCGGAAACTCATTATGTGAAAACGACCGGCTTCAGACAGCGGTCGATCTCCTGGCAAAAGCGGAATCGAAAGGAATTTGCATTCATCTTCCGGCAGATTCCATTATTGCAGACAAATTTGATGCGCGAGCCGAAACATCCACTGCTCCGAGCCATGAAATTCCGGAAGGTTGGATGGGTCTGGATATCGGTCCGAATGCAGCCGACCAATTTTCTAACGTGATCAGAAAATCAAAAACCATACTCTGGAACGGTCCGATGGGCGTGTTTGAAATGGAAAGTTTCAGTCACGGAACCAAGGCCATCGCGACAGCCATAGCCGAGGCCACGAAGAACGGAGCATTTTCGCTGGTAGGTGGGGGTGACTCCGTGGCAGCCGTCAACCAGTTTGGTTTTGCCGACAAAGTAAGTTATGTGTCCACCGGCGGCGGCGCCATGCTGGAATATTTCGAAGGGAAAGAGCTTCCAGGAATTGCGGCAATCTCAAGTGGGGAGTAGCGGATTCACCGGCCGGGAAATGCCTTTTGCCGCTGGTTGCGGCCGTTTACCGTTTTGGTGTTGTTCTCTGAATATTCTGTCGGAGAAATTGCTACATTTATCATCTAAATAAAACCTTTCAACTTATGAGCACGCGTAATCTGTCGCTTATCATCATACTGGCTGTAATTCTCATTTTGGGCGGATGTGCCTGCAGTGGATACAACAGCCTGGTCAGCAAGGACGAAAATACAAAGGGAAAATGGGGCAATGTGCAAAGTGATTACCAACGAAGATCCGACCTCATTCCCAACCTGGTGAATACCGTAAAAGGAGCAGCCAATTTTGAACAAACCACATTAACCAATGTTATCCAGGCAAGGGCAAAAGCTACCCAGGTGCAGGTGAATGCGAACGACCTTTCTCCCGAAAAAATAGCAGCATTCCAACAGGCGCAGGCGGGATTGAGTGGGGCTTTGGGAAGATTGCTTGCGGTAGCAGAAGCTTATCCAACGCTGCAGGCAACGCAAAATTTCAGGGATCTTCAGGCACAGCTTGAAGGAACGGAAAACAGGATTAAAGTATCCCGAAATGACTTCAACGCCGCGGTCCAGGATTTTAACCAGACGGCCAGGACCTTCCCGAATAATATTTTTGCCGGGATGTTTGGATTTAAAGCAAAGGGGTACTTTCAATCGGAACCTGGATCTGATAAAGCACCGGAAGTTAAATTCTGACAGCCGATTAATTAAATAACGAATTGAAAATCCCATTCTTTTCCAAAAAGGACTTTTTTTCTGCAGCTGAAAAAAATCAGATCGTAGCATCCATACGGGAAGCTGAACACCAAACCAGCGGCGAGATCCGGCTGTTTGTCGAGAGCCGCTGCCGTTATGTGGATCCGCTCCACCGCGCCACGGAAGTATTCTGGATTTTAAAAATGGAGAATACGGAAGCACGCAATGCTGTATTGCTGTATGTGGCGGTGAAGGACCGTCAGCTGGCGATCTTCGGAGATAAAGGCATTCATGAAAAAGTGGGGGACACTTTCTGGAATCAGGAAGTAGCTAAGATCATCGAACAATTCCGTAAGGATGGTTTGGTTGATGGAATTGTTCATATGGTCCGTAATATCGGTGGAGCATTGAAATATCATTTTCCGTATAACGATCAGACCGACAAGAATGAACTGCCGGACGATATTGTTTTTGGAAGGTAAACAGCCAGGTTTTCATGAAGAAATTATTATTCTCATTATTGATTTTCACGTGCCTGGTTTCAGCAGGACAGAATATTCCTCCTCCCCCAAATCCGCCGCATTTGGTAAATGACCTTGCCCATGTGCTTACGGCGGATCAGATATCCAACCTTGAAGCCAAGCTGGTAGCTTATGATGATTCCACCTCCATCCAGATCGTCGTGATTACAGTGCAAACTACCGGTGATTATGCGATTGAAGATTATGCATTGAAAATTCTACGCGATTGGAAAGTAGGAAATAAGAATACGAATAATGGTCTTGTAATTCTTGCCGCTATCCAGGATCACAAAGTATATATAGCCACGGGATATGGAATGGAAGGCACTATTCCCGATATTACAGCAAAAGAAATTGTTGACAATGAGATTGTGCCCAGCTTTCGTGACAATGCAAATTATTACCGCGGTTTTGATCTGGGTACGGATGCCATTATCAAGGCATCGCGCGGCGAATACAAAGCTCCTGAAGGATATGCTCAAAGAGGACAGCGTGGAAGAGGAAGTGGCGGGAGTATTCTTGGCCTCATACTTTTCGTTGTTATCATCATTGTTCTTGCGAGCCGTGGTGGCAGAGGAGGTGGCGGGCTGATGAGTCGAAGTGGCGTACTGCCATTTATTCTTGGTTCAATGATTGGCGGCATGGGACGAGACGGCGGCGGCGGCGGTTTTGGAGGAGGTGGCGGCGGCTTCGGCGGGTTCGGTGGCGGAAGTGGCGGGGGCGGTGGTGCCGGGGGAAGCTGGTAGAAAAAGTTGACGGTTGACAGTTGACGGAATTCATTTGCGAATCCGCACCTGATATCGGTCAACCTTCAACGGTCAACTCATTGCTCCTTAATCTTTCCCCTAATATATTCTGCTTGCTCCTTAAGGCCTTCCTGTTCTTTCCGATCGGCGATGGGCTTTAAGATATTTTGATTGATCAGGCGCGTAACTTCTTTTCTTTGATCTTCGGGAACAGCTTTCAGGAATTTAATAATGTCGTCAATACCTCTTTTCACCTGATCATCATTGCTGATCTTGAGCAAAAAAACTGCGAAGTAGGGCAGGTCCTCGACTTTATTCTGGCTCATGGGCATTTTGTCAAACCCGTTTATTACCAGATCATACTTGGAGGAATCTCCTTCCTTAATAAAAATATCCGACATGGCGACGAGCAGTCCGCCTTTAGCAGGATGGTTTGAAAATTCATCTGCCATTTTACTTGCCTGATCCGGATCGAGCAAATCCAAAGCCGCGAGTGCGCTGCCTGCAACGGAATAAGATGAGTCGGTCGTTTTCTTCACAAAAAGATCTTTGTATTCCGGATCCTTATAAGAGCCAAGCAATTCGATTGCTTTAGCCTGGGTCGTGCGGTCGGGATCATGTTGTGCCAAATCAGCAAGGATAGGCTTTACAGCAGTTTTCACAGTCGGACTGTCCATCTCAAGCGAGTTCATCGTAAGGGTTCTCAATTCAAAATAACGGTCCTTCATAGCCAATTTCAACAGTCCCATCGCTTGTGGATCCTCCTGCTGTGCGGCACAGAAATCAATGGCTTCCCGCCTGTCCAGGTAACGTCCTGCATATTTATATTGAAATATAAAATTTGCAAGGCTCTTGTCATCTTTCTTTTCACAAAGCACAACCTTGTCGCCGTCAACATTTATCAGATCAGGCCGCTTATTATATCGGAAATAGAATGTGTCATTGAGTTTGGTCAGCCAGATTTTATGTCTCTGTTTTGTTTGTCCTTCGTAAACATCAACAGCCATCGGAATACGGAAAATTTTTCCGGTACCCTGTGTCTGGTCAACAGTTACCGTTGCAATTTTTTTTGCATCGTTATAGAAATAATGGATATCGAGTTTCGGATGGCCGCTGCCATAATACCATTGGTTCCAGAACCAGGTCAGGTCTTCTCCGGTCACCTCTTCAAAAGCAAGGCGCAGATCCTGGGCCTCGGCAGTGCTGAATTTATGCCTGTTGAGATAAAGGTTCAGGGATTTAAAAAAGGCGTCGTCACCCACATAATTTCTCAGCATGCTGAGAATCCGGCCACCCTTGGAGTAGGTAACCATATCAAACATATTCTCTTTGTCTATATAATGAAATCGAACCAGGTCCTTGCCGGGATTGGTGGGATC
>Ga0182024_10004430_pt1 | contig 32306 bp, 28 predicted proteins | sample P32metaG_FD_120480 | JGI IMG/M metagenome (GOLD analysis project Ga0182024, IMG submission 120480) | Permafrost microbial communities from Stordalen Mire, Sweden - P3-2 metaG (Illumina Assembly) | ecosystem: Environmental > Terrestrial > Soil > Wetlands > Permafrost | place: Sweden: Stordalen...
AAAAGAAGAACCTTTTGGAACTTCGAATTACTTCTAGAACATGGAATACGGTGTAATCAAAACCTGTAGGAGGTGGGGCCAAAACTGAATATCAAATGGGGCCACGCCGCATTGTCAAAATCAGCATGATCTTCTAGTGGTGCGGCCAGCCTCGCCATTGGTGAACAGCGTCAAGAACGAGGGTCCGGAACTTTTGGAGGATCTGTCGTTATTTGGCCAAGAGCAGGAGCGCGCAACCTGAAAGTGGTTCGAGCTGATCGACGGCAGCGGCTACATCTATAGGGAGAGCCTGTAACACTGGGGGGGGCATAAATTCAACAAGTCGGATTGGTGAGCAATTTGTCATATCGTTCCTTATGCCGCCTTGTTTCCTAATATAACACCTTGGCGTATCCCTGCGGGCCGCGTACTACGCGAATGCCCACCTTCTCTAAATGCCGTGTTTCACTGATATTCCTTAAAGCCGTCAATCAATTGGACGAACGAAGTCGGTTTGTATGTCTCAAAGCTTTCCTGGTCTACGTATACAAAGTCGTATTCGATATTCGTTTGTACGCGATTGATGTCAGCGCACCATTGTCGCAGCCGTTCTATTTTGCGCGGCACGTCCAGGTCTTCCTGCCCTTTTGTTTCTGCAACGAAAATGCGCTTATCGGAGAGCTTCACGAAAAAGTCCGGGTAGTAGTTGGAAATGTCGCCGTCCGCGTTCACGTAGTCCAGTTTGAAATGCACCGCCAGATAATTCTTGGCGTACGAGACCACATCATCGCAAGTTTCAAGAAAGCGGGCGAACGTTAACTCAAAACCGCTATCGCCAATTATGCGGTTGAAGACGCTCTTTTTCGGGACGAGGTAGCCCTGCTCTTTAACGACGAAGGGCCGCGTCTGCCGCAGCTTGATGGTATCGCGAATTTCGGCGTCGCCTCTGTCCTGCACGGTCAGGGCATTGATCGCCTTCTTGAAAGTTTCGACCAGAGTTTTGCTGGCCGCCAACTCCGACAGGTTTCGCAGGGTATTCGGGTCTTCGAGTTCCACCTGCCGGTCGAACAACTCGGTTTGCACAAATGATTTGACCTTGCCGTAGAGCACGTCGTAGCCGCTGACCAGCCGCAAATCCTTCATGATGGTCTGCGCAAAGTAGCCAATAATGCTGCGATAGTCGGCTATGCCAGCCGTGTCGAGGATGGTCGTATGAGTCACCTCGCCGGTCGTGACATCTTTGAAGACGATCTCGCGCTGCTGTTCTGCGCTGAACTGCAGGTATGCCACTCGCTGATGTGCTAGCGCTCTGACGTCCAAATCAGCCAAGCTCTTGTATTCCCGATAAACGCGCGGAGTGAGCACGGGGATTTCAATGTCCAGGGCATCGAGGTCTTTTGCGGCGTTCTCCTTTTCGATCTCAACTACCAGAGGAGTCTTGGGCTGCGTGCCTTCCCCCATCGGTTTGTGTTCCAGCGGCACGCCTTCAGCCTGGATGGATTCCACGAAATCCATGAAGGCATCGGTTCCGATCACACTGACGTACTCTTCCACGCCACCGGGATACATTTTTCGCAAGCCCCGGCCCAGGGTTTGCTCGGGCAGGATATTGCTCTTAGCAGAGTAGGCGCGCAGTCCCACGATCGTCGTGACGTTGCGCACGTCCCAGCCCTCTTTGAGCACCATGACTGAAATGATGGCTTTGCTGGGGCTGTCCCACCCGTCAATTTCGTTCGCGTCCTTGCGCAGCTTGTCCAGTTCTTCCTTGCTCTTGCCTGAGTTCGATTCGGAAATCTCGCCGTTGTTCTTGGTGTGAATCACCAGTACTGCGTCTTTTTCCGCGAATTCCGGATAGGTCGCTCGCAGATAATCGGCAACGTCGTCGCAGTTGCGGGTGTCATCGGTCATCACGAACAGGATGGCCTTCTTGTCCAGCTTTTCGTGCTCGGCATAGGCCTTCCGCCATTCGATCACACCCAGGTGAATGTAATCGGCGTACTTCTCGGTGAACTTGGCGCTCTGACGCTCGACCAGTTTGGCGCGGCTGGGAGCATCCGGCAGCACCGGGTGCTTGACCACGTTTTGCGAAATAGCTTCCACTAGCGGGTAATCGGCAATGGTCTGCACGAAAATCGCTCCGTTGTTGTGCTTGGGCGTGGCGGTCACGTCCACTTGCAGGGAGAGCGCCGCCCCCTTTTGCTTCAAGCGGTTGTGAATATCGTCGATCGACTTGAACCACGCCATGCGCGGGTCGTGAATGTGGTGCGCCTCGTCGTTCAATACGACCAGCTCTTCGATGTCGCGCACGATCATGCCCAAATCCACTTTGGAATCGGTTGTCGCGCCGGTGGGCCGCTTACCGAGAAAGTATTCCATCGTGTCTTCATCATCGGGTGAAGCGGGAATGTCGTCGCCAGCATAGACGCGGTGGATGTTGGTCAGGAAGATGTTGCCTGTGGGGTGGGTGACGCGCACCTCGTCCTGTACGTGCAGAGTCAGTTGAAAATCGTCGCGCCAGTTGCGCCCGTCGAAACCGTTATCGGGCAAAATCGGGTCGTCTTTCAGAAAGATGCTGAGGCCCTTAAAATCCTTGTAGATGCGATCCAGCACGATGATGTTGGGGGCAATCACCAGAAAATTGCGGGCGAGTCCCGACTCCGGCTCATACAGTTTGTGGTAAAAGCTCCACGCCAGTACCAAGCTCAACACCTTGGTCTTGCCGGAGCCGGTCGCCATTTTCACCACGAAGCGCCGCCAGGTTTCGTCAAACATCCCCGCAGACACCGCGCCGGAACTGTCAAAACGCATCAAGTCGAACTTGTCCTGCACATTCACCACGTCGTACAGGTAGATGATCGTCTCCAGCGCCTCGCGTTGCGCAAAGTAATATTGAAATTCGGCCATCCTGCCGTCGGGCTGAGGGAGCAGGTGCGGCGTCTTAAACCACCAGTTGAGCAAGCTCTTGCTCGTATCTGTCGCCCCGGCGTAGCCGCTGTCCCGCCACTCCTTCACCTTCTTCCGCAGTTGTGCCACCAGCGGCGGCATCAGCTTTTCAGAGCTTGATTCCCTCAGGGCTTCGTCCGCCGGAAACCAGCGGATGGCCGGGTCGAGGATGGCATAGGGCGATTCGGGGAAATCGGGATGGAGCGCCATTATTTCTTCGCTCCCACGCTCACTTCGACGATAGTCATGGTGTCGTTGCCGAAGATGTCCACCACCTTCACCGCGATCTTGTGCCGCCCCGGAGGGCATTCCTGAAACACACTGGTTAGTTCCAGCGAACGATCCTTCTTCGTGCGGAAGGACTGCCACTCGTTTTCAAAGATGTAATCTCCCGTCCAGCGCTCTTCCCACTCACCGCTGTCTTCGTTTTTGACGCGGACGATCTCGCGCTTGCTTTCAAAGTTGAAATCCACCGACCAGTAATCGATCCAGTCCGTCCATTTCTTGGTGAGCCGTTCGCGGTTGACGATGCCTTTCGCGTCCTTGCTCACCTTCACGATCTGCCCCTTCTCCACCACGATCTTGCTGGCTTTGTCCTTGAGCATCGATTCGGCGGTCGCAATCGAATCCTGTGAGTAAAAAACCGAGAAATCGGTTAGCTCCACCGCCACACTGTTTTTCTTCACGTGCGGCTTGACCTCTATCGCTGCAACGTCGTGAAAGACCACCTGGTTCTTTTCCACCGCCCGCTTATCGAAAACCTCGGCAGGGATGTACTTGGGCGCGATGTCTATACCTTTGGCGCGCGCTTCGTCCAGCACGTTGGGGAACAGCCCCATCTCGAACTCAAAGCCGAGAATGTCCACGCGGGTGATGTGCTTCTGGCGGCATTCCAGGATTACCTCTTCGACGAAGAGGCGCGTCACCGGCAGGTTGACCGGGCCGACTGCCACGAGCCGTCCGGCCTTTTTGCCGCAGAAGGTGACAAAGCCCTCGGTGCTTTCGGCGCGGTAGGCGCGCAGGATCAGATCGACAAAGGCGGCTTCCTTTTGTTCCAACTGCTTTTGCTGTGAAGCTTCACGCAGGTTGGGGTTAACGCCGATATAGTGTTGGCGTTCGTATTTGCCGAGATTCAGGATTTCAAAAGCGCGGTAATCTTCGCCTTCGGCCTTTAATTGACGCTGCACGCCGATCAAGCGCTTGCGCGTCGTATGGATAGCGAACTTTCCGAGGTCGCAAACTATCCACTTGCGGCCCAGTTTTTCCGCCACAGCAGCGGTAGTGCCAGAACCGCAGAAAAAATCGGCTACCAGGTCGCCTTCGTTAGAGGAGGCTCTGATAATACGCTCAAGCAGAGTCTCCGGCTTTTGGGTGTCGTATCCTGTTCGCTCGACAGATTGGTTGTGAATTACCCTAATGTCAGTCCAGATGTCTTGGAGAGGGACCCCTTCAAAATTGTCGAGATAACGCTTTAGGCGAGGCACACCATTTTTTGGCCAGTGTAATCGTCCTTCCCGATCGTATTTTTCGAGCGTTTCTATCGGGCATCGCCATACACGTCTGATTCCCTTATAGTCGTAATTATACCCACCCCCGGATAGTCCACCTGCTGTCAAATCACCCCGTGCATAGCGCCTTCCCGTCCCTGGCTCTACTTGATCGAAGAAGCCCTCAATGTAGTCAGGGCTTGGTTCTACGAGCACTCTGTTCCAAGTATAATCCGATGACTTGGAAAAGAACCAAAGGGTGTCATGGACGGTTCCGTATTTCGAGGAATCACTGTGAGCACTTTGCCTTTTCCATACGATCTCATTGCGAAACTGATTGTTGCCAAAGATTTCTTCCAGTATATTTCTAATATATGAAGTAACTCGCCAATCACAGTGCACATAAATGCTTCCATTCTCGGCCAGCAAATCGTGCATTAGCACCAGACGCTCATAGATCATGGCGATGAAAGAATCAGCGCCTTTGCCCCAAGTGTCGCGGTAGGCGATCTCTTCCAAAATATTGGGCTTCTTGGTGAAGGTGTCATCACCAATTTCGATGTCCATTGAAAAATCCGCGCCCACGTCAAAAGGCGGGTCAATGTAGATCAGTTTGAGGCCGCCCTGCTTTTCGATCTCCTCGCGCAGTGGCCCGTTCTTCAGAGATGAGAGAATGAGTTTGTTGTCGCCCCAAATAAGCTTGTTCGTCCAACCCTTGAGCTGTCGGCCACGAGCGTCGGTGGTGAACAAATCTGCTTGCAGCGCAGTCTGTTCCGGCTTCTCGGCGCGCGGTTCGTCCACCTGCTCGATCACCTGAAAGGGTAGGACGATATTGCAGACTTCACTGGTCTTGCCGTTCCAGACCAGTTCGACCTCGCGCTTGTCCTCGAACAACAGAAAGCGGAATTTATCCGGCAACGGCTTGTCGGCTTCGATGTAGCGGATGATTTCCTGCTGTTCCTGCTCGGTCAGTCGCGCCATAGTCCCCCCTCTTTAGTTCTCGCTGTTTTAACCTACAGTCGAGCCTGACCAGATATCTTCCCGTCCAGCGCTATGTGTCTTAATTACCCTGCCCGTCGCGTCAATCACTACTAAATACGTTAGAGCTTAAGAGCCTCGCTAATTTCGCGCGGGCGCTTCGCGATCGCGTGGAGGTAGGCCGCTGCAGGAGTGTCCGGCTGCCGTCTCCCCTGCTCTCAATTTCTTAGCGTGGCAGAGGAATTCGAAAGCTCTGCGCGAATTCCAGCTGCGACATATGCAACTTGCGCCGAATGGCGCGCACGTCGGGAACCTCGATTACATGAACGCGTGCGCTGCTCGCCCTGCCCTTCGCATGATCCGTCGCTTCATCAAAACTCTTGATCAGATTTTTGCTGAACTTGTTCATCCGGATCCCTGGCGTCAAACGTCGTTGGCTTGCCGCATGAAGCTCAGCGTCACGGCTAAGCTCATGGGGCTGGTCCGCATCGCCGAAAATAGTACGCCAGTGGCGCATGATGGCCAAGGGAAAAATACTGTGCGGGTGCCCTGCCCTGCCGTTTCTCAACCGACTTCGGCGAGAATTTACGTCGAATCTGGCGTGTCGTCTTCGTCGTCGATCGCCTGTCTGTCGGGCAGCATGCGCGGATGCAGGATGCCGGAAATCAGAATGCCGTTTACAGGCACTCGATCTTCAGAACAGTCGCCGCAACCTTCTGGGATTGATCCAGCATGGCGAGTGGACATTGAGTGCGCCGGGCTAGCTCGACGTAAAGCGCATCATAGGGTGTCAGGCCATGATCGCGACAGAGCATCTGAACCATACCAAACATCTGCTCCGTTGACGCGTGATCAACGCTTGGTTGAAGTGCCGTCAGAGCGCTGAGAAAGGCCCGCGTTTGTTCCGGAGAAATCCGCCCTCGCTTCTCCCCCACGAGTAACGAATTCAAAACTTCAACGGACCAAAAAGCCGGAACCAGAGCCTCTTCCCCACCATTCAATCGGTCGAGCACCCGCAGCGACAGAGGCGTCTGTTCATCAGGAAAGCACCAGGAAAGAGTTACGGAGGCATCGACGACAATTCCCATTCAAGGACGCGCCTCATGGCGCAACTCACGAATGGTCATGCCACCGAGCGAGAGGCCGTGCGTTTTGCCGAAGATCCGTAGCCGCTCGATCGCTTCCCGCCGCGCCTCTTCGGTGCCACGCTCTCCGCTCTCCGAAGACCTGAGGGCCTGTAGAATCACATCCTCGGCGTCCTTGAATGCGCCCGTTTTGAGACGGCTATTAATGAGAGCTTCCACTTCGGGTTTTGTGATCTGAATCGTCACTTTGCTACGCCTTCCGCCGCCATTATCTCTCAATTCGATTAATTTACTGCCCTACTCCGTCCATGTCACGTCGATAATTCACCAGCGGCCACCTTACACAGCTTGAGAGCTGAGCTTGCGCGAATCCTGCTGCCGAGGACGCCAGCGACTTATCGCCATTCATCCCACGTTAGGGTTAACCTCACCTGCTTCCAATTTCTCAGCGTTGCCAGAGGAATTCGATATTTCTGAGCGAATTTCCTGCTGCGACAAATGCGGCTTGCGCCGGATGGTGCGCATATCCGGGCACTTTGACCACATGAACGCGTACGCTGCTTGCCCTGCCCTTCGCATGGTCAGCCGCTTCACCCAGACGCTTAATCAAGTCTTTGGTGAACTTGTTCAAAAGATAGCCTCGATGCCCTTGCGACGAATGACATTTAACAGCACAAGCGCGGGACCGGTCGGCCGCTTGGCGCCGCGCTCCAGTTGCGAGACATACCCGGTCGTGAGGTTGAGATACCGCGCGAAAACGGCCTGACTCAAATGCGCGCGCTCCCGGAGCGAACGGATTTCGTCGCCGCTGATCGGTTGACCTACAATGTCCGCCTTGCCGCCAAGATGACGCAGCGTGATCTTTTCGTGGCTTGCCTCGTCCAGAATACCGACGCGCCGCATGTCGTCCGCGGTTTCGAGCAACGCCTTGGTCAGGCGGCTAGCTTTCCTTTTTCTCATCATAAGGCACCTCCTGCAAAACACCTTCGTTGAGGGCTTGGGCGATGTGCTTCGCGTCCGCCGCAAGCCACTGCGCGGCAATTTCGCGCAGCGTCACCAATTCGTCCGGCTCGACATTCTCCCGCTCGCGTTTGGCGCAAGCCACTGCGCGGCAATTTCGCGCAGCGTCACCAATTCGTCCGGCTCGACATTCTCCCGCTCGCGTTTGGCGAAGCCGTAAAGAAACACCGCGCGATGCTTAGCGCGATAGGCGATTAGCAAGCGATAACCGCCGGACCGCCCCTGCCCCGGTCGAGCCACACGTTGCTTGATCACTCCGCCGCCCAAGTCGGCATCGATAAGCCGTTGCCCTGCCCGTGCGACCGCTTCACTCAGGCTGCCATCGGTAATTCGCTCGCCTCGCGCAAAACGCGTGAACCATCTGGTTTTAAAAACCCGCAATCGCCAGCACTCCAACGCTGAGAACTATAGCACCATAGACTACAACAATCCCGCACTCTTTTATGCCCCGAAAAACGTGGACTGTTTCACCACCTTAATCGGGCGAAAATTGCGAAGCTCATCACCGCCTGTTGGCCCAGATCGAACAAGGATGACCGCCCTCCCCTCCCCCGCCTTGCGCCGCTCCGCTCAAGCCCGCCGCGCCAGGTCCTAACGGACCGCTAGAGCTCTGGCACATCGGCCTTGAATTGCTTCGCGCCACTCATTGGTTGCTGCGCTTCGCTCCGCGTCAGTCCCCTTTCCGCCCGCAGGCCTCCGAACTGGTGAAGGCCCGCAAGGGAAAGGCTGGTTTCACAGGAACCAGACCAACAAGACGCCCTGCCCCTTCCGGGGAAGCGGGCGCAGAAAAGGAGCGAAGAAAAATGAACACCTAAGAAATCGTGACCGAGAGGATCATCAATTTGCTGGAGCGCGGAGTAATACCGTGGCGTAGACCGTGGGCCGCAACCGGATTGCCGCGAAACCTCGTGAGCAAGAAGACCTACCGGGGCATCAACTCATTTCTGCTGGCGGCCACCAAATACGTCTCGGCCTATTGGCTCACGCTGAAGCAGGCGAACCAACTGGGCGGGTCGGTGCGCAAGGGAGAGCACGGCGAGCTTATCATTTTCTGGAAGGCCGAGGGCGTGGGCGAGGCGGAGCGCGACACAGCGAATATAGAAGGCAACGAGATCGGACGTCGTCGGCTTCTCTTAAGATTTTATCGTGTCTGGAACCTCGAACACTGCGCTTTGCCGCAAGCAATGATCGACAAGCTACCCATGATCCAGACGCATCATCACGACGCGATTGAAGCCGCCGAAAAGATCATCGCGGGAATGCCCAACCGGTCCGCGATTCGCTACGAAGGTTCAAAGGCTTACTACAACTCTGCCACCGATCAGATCACCCTACCCCCTCGCGAAATGTTCACGACTGCCGAAGAATTTTATGCGACTCTGGATCATGAACTGGCGCACGCGAGCGGTGCTCCAAAGCGCTTGAATCGCGAGTCAATTGTTGAAGCGGCTCCATTTGGCTCTCCCGTGTATGCCACCGAAGAGCTCATCGCAGAAATGGGTGCGGCATTTTTCTGCGCAGAAGCGGGAATTTCGCCCGCCGTCATAGCGAACGAAGCCGCGTATATTCAAGGCTGGTTGGGAAAACTCCGAGGCGACAAGCGGCTGGTTGTGATAGCGGCAGCCCAGGCGCAGCGGGCGGCGGACTACATTCTAAACGTGTGCGGCGGCGACGATAGCAGGACTCAGTGATAGACGCTCGCCCGTAGCAGCGTGTACGCGTGCACGCTGCTACGGGTGTCTAATCTTCCCCTGTCTGGTCCCGACGAATTTGGATGTCTAGCCCACCTTACAGATAGGAGTGCTGGGAGAAGCCTGCGACTTCATGAGGATGAAGGTGGGCGAAGGCGGGTCAGACTGGCGAAGCGATCTTGTGGCTGGCCGTCGAGGATGTCGGCGGCGATCGCTTGGTAAAGGCGAGCGGCACCTTCATAGATAGTGGCACCAGCGGCAGGATCAGCAACGAATTCGGCAATTTGTTCCATCTCGGCGATCCATCACAGCGATATCGAGGCCGTACGAGTGAGCGCGGCTAGCCGATGAGCATGCGCCCCGGAGGCGTAAAATCGCGGCCCGGCGGCCGGATCCTGCGAGCCGAGGAGCGGCGATCCTCCGATAATGCCAGCGTCGATGACGAGAAACGGCTCGAGCAGGCGCTCGATGCGACGCATAGTCGTCGGAGCAATCGCATTGCAATCAACAAACAAGAGGGGGCGACGCGGGGTGCGGAGAGGAATGCGCAGTCGTTCTGCGACCTCCACTGCTGCGCCGGGCGGAACGACCGATAAAATGTAATCGACGCCATCAGTAAGCCGTCGATCATTATGGACGACTTCTAGACCGGCTCGCCGAATACGATCAGCGCTCGTGGCGCTGCGGCCATTCAGTGAGATGAGGATGCGGGCGCCGGCTTCGCGCAGGCGGCGGCCGACGGCGGCACCCATCTCACCCGCTCCGATAATCGCGATAACCGGCGGATTGCCTGCCAGATTCATCTGGAATATCTCCTGTCAGCGGCGGGTTCAGGGACGTCTTTACTATGGCGCGTGAGCACATTCCGGCCAATCGGCAACCCTCCAGTGATTAGGTGAGGTTCGAACCCATTGGTCGAGGTTTTCGTGCGGTTATATCGCTCGTGTCATCACCTACCGCCCTCCCCTGCCCTGTCAGCCGCGATTCATGGAGCACTTTCTAAATTCACAGGCGAGATCACAAACGACACCGCAAATCCACATCGGGACTTTCCGGAATTTAACCGTGACAACTCATACGCGTGCGAGCGTGTAGGCTGTTCATGGGTTACGCGTGTAACGGTGTAAATCCTGGCCGCGCTCGGGCCGCCAGTAGACTGAACAATTTCGCCAGGTCATTTCGAGTAGTCTCACGACTAGCTCCTTCCGTAACCCACATCGAGCAAGAGCCGCCTTGCCCTACCCTGCCTCGGGACTTGGAGTTACCGAATACGAACCCGAGAGCAAGGCGGCCGAGGAAGTTGTCGCGCTATGGAAACGGGTTACCCGCAAATTGGAGAAGCTAAATCATGAAGGAAAAGCGAACGGGGCTGGATCAAGTGTTGTCGTCGACGAGTCGGTCGCCGGCAGTTGAATCGGAAGACCGGCCGCCGCGAGAGAGACCAAAGGTCGTAAGCGGCAAGCGTCCCGGCATCAGGCAGCAAACCGCATATCTGCCCGAGGCGGTTTATCAGGCTGCGGAAGCTCGCCTATGAGGAAGAGGCTAAAATGCACGACTACCTTATGCATGGCCTTGACCTGGTATTTAAGGAAAAAGGGCTAAAGCCGATCGATGAGTTGACGGGTAGAGAAGACTGACAATACGCGCAAACCCGGATACAGTGGTGAGGGGGTGAGGGTATAATGTCGCAACGTGAACCGCCAATAGGCGACTCTCAGTTAGACCTGTTTGTAGCCGTGTTTGCGGATATTCCCATCCGCCATCAACGCGACATGATGGAACGGCCGTTCTTCAGTTTGGCAAAAACCCGAGAGTAAAACCGATCGAATATCGCGTCGGAGACACATGGGTAGAAGTGAGCGGGAATCCACAGTTCGGAATGGCCACCATCTGGGATGCGGATATTCTCATTTGGACAGCCACCCAGCTTACAGAAGCCTGGGATCGTGGAATGGAAACGAGTCCTACGCTCAAGTTTTTCCCGTACGACCTGTTGAAAGCAGTTCGTCGTGGGACGAGCGGGCAGGATTATCGCGATCTGCGTTCAGCACTTACGCGCCTTGCTGGCACGCTTGTCCGAACCAACATACGAGCTACTGGAAAGCGCAAGACAGCGGTCTTCCATTGGTTGGAAGGCTGGAGTGAGATCATCGACGAGGCCAAACAGGAGAGCAGGGGGATTACCCTTACCCTCCCGCAATGGCTGTACCACGGGATTCTGCAGCAGGGCGGAGTTCTAACCATCGATCCCGATTATTTTCTGCTCACTGGAGGAGTTGAGCGGTGGATGTACCGGGTTGCTCGAAAACACGCAGGCCATCAAGAGCTGAGTTGGCAATTCACGATGAGGCAGTTATACGAGAAATCCCGCAGGTAATCGCCACTGCGGGAATGCTGTGCGTCATTGCCGCCTTACTTTTATCCCTGGTACGCGACACGTCCGCCGCCGGCGCCGCACCGCAGCCTGTTGCGTCCCCGAGTCCGACCGCCGCAGGCCCTGCCACATCAGGAACGGCGTCGATTATTCCGAGCGCACTATCACCCAACCAGATTGAACCGATAAGCGCCAATCCCGGCGCCTCGAACATCGTGCCCGGAACAGGTTTGCTGGGCCATTTGATCGGACTCGACAATATTCCCGGAGTCCGCCTCGGCGGCGTGTGGATCGGGAACTCGGACTATCTGTTCATCGGAGGAGTGAAACCGTGCACCTGGAGCTTCAACAGTCTGCTGCTCTTGAACCTGAACATCGACGCCGAGGAGCTAGTCGGCATTCCTGGCGCATCGATCGTCGCGGAGTTGCTCCAGTTCAACGGTCAGAGTGCCAACTCCAGCGCAGGAGCCGTAATTGGCTACGATGGGCTCACGGGCCCGAGGCCGCTCGTGCGCACCGAATTATATGAACTCTGGTGGAGGCAGAGTCTGTTCGCCGACAAGCTCGTGATTCGAGTCGGCAAGACCGTGCCGACCTACGATTTTAATAACGTGGCCAAAGCGGTTCCCAGAGCGGATGCCAGTCTCCAAATCCCTGCGGTCACGGGACTCATCTATACGGCTATCTTCAAGAATCCGACGCTGATCGGCGCGGCACCCGGATACTACAACTCCGCTTACGGAATTACCGCGAACTTCGCGCCGATCAGAAATTTCTATTTGACCTACGCCTTCTATGACGGCGCGTTGGCCAGAGGCGTGCAGACCGGATTGCACGAAGCGCCGGTCTTTGATGGACACTATTTCACCATCGGCCAGGCCGGTTATGCTTGGAGCCTGTCCGCTCAAAGGCTGATTGGCCAGGTGGCTGCCGGGGGATGGGCTCAAACCGGCGAGCTCTATGGTCCCGGGACCCATCAGGATGGCTCCGAGGGCCTCTATGCCTTCGGCTCGCAGCGGCTATGGAGACGACGTGCCGGCGTGGATAATAGCGGCGTCTCAGGATTCTTCCAGTTCGGCATCAACGATTCACGAACGATGATCGCCAACGAGTTTTACGGAATGGGGTTTACCGGCTTTGGCCTCATACCAGATCGCCCAGTGGATTCGATCGGCACGGGGCTGGCCTGGTCATGGCTGAATCGGAGATACGGCTTTCGCAGCAACGAGGCCATTATCCAGGCGTACTACCAGATGCATCTGATAGGCACCGCTTTCTTCGAGCCGGTGCTCAATTACATTCCCAATCCCGGGGAAAGTCCACGCACTCAAGGGGCCGTGGCGATAACATCACAAATAACAGTTCTCTTTTAGGTTTTTTATGAGCGGTTCCGTGCGCTATTTGAGCCGATCGGCGATCTTAGCCACCCCGGCCCGAGCGCAGGCTTCGTCCTTTGCGCCGAAGGGTGCTCCGGAGGCGCCAATGGCACCGACGATCTCGTCGTTGAGTTTAATGACGACTCCTCCCGGTGAGAGGATCAGGCGTGGGAGGCGGTTCAGCGCAGGCGACATCTCTGCTCCGGTCTTGGCCTTAGCCACCAATGCGCTGGTATCAATTTTATAGGCGATTGCGGTGTAGGCCTTGTGGTCGGCGTTCTCCAGGGTTGCAAGCCCCGCATAGTCGCCGCGAAGGGACGCCTGCGAATTGCCGCCGGCGTCCAGCAGCAACGCGCTTTCGGTATAGCCCATGGCAGCGCAGGCCTTGACCGCCTCGCCAACTGCCTCGAGAGCCAGCGCGGCCGGGATCCGGTGAGTGACGATGAGACGGTCGGCCACCAGTGCAGGTCCATTGGCAAAGGCCGCTATCGAACTGGAGGCACTCAGAGCGGCGAGCAGGGCGCGGGCGACACGCATAATTCGGATCTCCTGATTCGCCTGCTCCACACGGCCGGGACCGCTAAGGCAGAGCAGTCGTCAAATTCGGCGGCCAGTTAGTCAGCGTTGATGACCAACGCATAGGAAGTAATGTAGCATGAACTTTCAGCACCGCTTCCACGAGCGCCGCCCGGTTAAAAGGCGTCCTGCCCCATATCGAACAACTGTTTCGTCGAACACTGAGAGAGCGTTTTGATCTATCTTGGATTTGAGTTGGCGACCGAAGAATCCGAAGATCGGTCAATATGGAGAATCCAGGTGAGCCTTATCAGAGGAACCTATGAGGAGTGCCGCAGCGTGAGGCGGTCTGACTTGCAGATGACCATAAGGAGTTGTCGGTTAGGGTTCGGCTTGGGTGCCAAAATCGTCCTCGCGCTCATCTGTCTGCTATTCTTGGCCGATCCGACGCGCAGTGAAGATACGCGCGACTGGATAACCGGGCTACCGCGAGCACCGATTCACGTAAAGGTGTGGCCCGGAGGAAAGAAGGTGGCGGTCTGCTTCGTCCTGTATGTTGAAGTGTGGGGTTTCGGACACGGCCCCAATCTGAGACCGGATACGGTCGTACGAAAGCCGGACGTTGTAAACGAATCGTTTCGTCAATACGCGATAAACTGGGGTATTCCCCGCGTCGGCAGAGTCTTTAATGAAGAAGGATTGCCGATGACCATTGCCCTGAACGCACTCTTCCCCGAACAGCATCCCGATCTATGGAAGCAGTTCCGCTCCTTAGTTCCCAAGGCACCCATCGTCGCGCACGGTATCAATAACTCGACCGAACTGCTCCCACTCGAAGGTGGCATCGTTCAACAGGAAGCATATATCCATAGGACACTGGATATGATCGAGAAGGATACGGGCGTGAGGCCGCTAGGTTGGTCAAGCCCGAGCGTTTATCCCAATGCCAGTACCTTCACTGCCAGCACGGCCGAAGGCGTCACCTATTCGCTCGACGGGATGGACTCCGATACCCTTTCCCGCCTCACTACCAAGTCGGGATCGCTGGTCCTGATTCCCTATCCGACAGTCACCGTGGATATGGGGCAATACTTTGAGCGTTCGAAAAGTCCCAGTGATATGGAGCGGCTGTGGATCGACTATGTAACCGAACTGGCAAGGGAGACCGAGATTTATCCCGACCATGAGGCATCGGTCGTAGCGATCGGCATCCATCCATTTGTGGTTGGAACGCCTGATGGTGCTGCGGCATTGCGCCGTGTTCTCGAAAATTTCAAGCATCAGAAGCTGGTCTGGGTAACGGACGTTCAAGCAGTTATGAACGTCGCCGGTGAAAGGCAGTAACTTACAGCCGAAAAGCCTCAAGCGGCGGTTCGTAATTCGAGTCGCTCAGAGCGATTCCGTAAAGGCAAAAGCGGCGATATGGATAGAGGCGTTGGAGTGACCGAATTTGTACGCGGCCGGTAGAAACGAAATAGTCGGACTCAAGTCGATAAGCGAGTTCGAAGTAGAGGCTAAGAAACTGACATCGATATGGCGAGCGATGACATCCGCCATATCCTTCGACAACTACTTGATTTCTTCGATAGTAGCGGGACCTTCACCCTGGCTCGGGTCGATCCTGAAGGGCCATTCGTTAGAATGGAACGGAACTGCGGGTGGCAGGAAGACCGGCATGCCATATTTCTTATCCTCCTGCTGGATCGCTTTGCGGCCGTCACCGCCCATCAGTTCGTAATCCATGAGGTAGTAGTTTCCGAAGAACACCTGGCCGACCGAGCGGTCTGCAACGGTCCGAATGAGCACGTCCAACATCTGATCAGGGGTCGTGACGAACTGCGAGGTTTCAAACAGAAACAGGCGGGTGTTCATCGCGTCTTTGCCGAAGAACTGCGCAAGCACGCTGAACAGGACATTGTTCTGGCGCGCCACATAGAGCGTGTTGCTGATGCCGTAAGTCTTGTTCCAGTCCGGGCCCAGCATCTCCTTCCAGTCCTTGATGACCTTCATCCAATGCTCGACTTGCGTGGACGCGCCCAACCATACGTTGTGCGCGAGCAAAGGCTTCACTTCGTCCGCGTATTGCTGGATATCCGCGAACGTATAACTGCCTTTGCCGAGGCACGCATCCATGAATCTGTTATTGGCACTAAGGACCTTGCGCTGGTTGTCGCGAGCATCAGCTTCCAGGTCGACAGCATCAAGGCTGTCGACCGCGGTCTGGCTGGTAGCGCGGAAAGTCCGCATCGGGCCCACCCAAGAGTGATCACTAACAGTTCCCAAGTGAGAGCCGACCAACTCGAAAAGCGCCAAAGCAGAATGCCCTACGGACTTATAAATCTGATAACGAACCGGGACCTGCGGGGCCTCCAACGGTGCTTTGCCCGGTCGATAAAGCATCAGTGTCCCGCCCTGATTGCTGAACAACGCCATGATCACAGGGTGTTGCCCGAGGAAATTCTTTTGAAATTTCATCTGCGCGTCGTCGTAGAGGCCAAACATCGCGATGTCGAGTGCGAGTACATTCTGCTCGGCGACCTGCGATTTTGTGGAAGACGCGGCATTACCCACGATGACATCCATGTAATCGGGCAACGTTTGACCGGGTGCGGCTTGAGCGCTCGAAGGGCAAACGCTCGAGAAGTTAAGGATCAGCAGCAGTGCTATCGTGGAACGGAGAAAGAATCTAGATTTGAGATCATTAGCGTTCATACAGCAAAAGCCCTCGGTTCTTCAAGCAATTGTAGCGACCAAAATGCCGCCTGTTAATGGTTAAAGACCTTATAGGGCCTGAAATAAAACGGCTAGCAAAGCCAGGCCAGCGACAATCGTGCCTACCCCCATTGCTTCATTCTTCCAATCCGCGACGGGGCCTATGAGCCAGAAGTTCAGGAACTGAGTTACCCCTGGCATCACCAACCAGGTCAGGGCGGCGCATGAGATAATATTGCCAATCAACATCTGATCCGCGAAGGGCAGCGTATGCCAGATCGGAGTCAGACAATTAAGAATCATCACCGTGGGATAGAGTGCGAATAGTACCGCTAGGGCCTGCTTCCACGGGGGCGGACCGCTGACCTTAGCACCGCTTCCCCGATTAAGCGCGAACCATCCCTCGAGACCTGTCACGCGATGCGCATGCATGCTTTCGACGATCGGATCTAGCTCCTCAAGCAGCGCTTGCCGCTCCTTCGACTCCATCCAATGATTCAGATCATCGACGTTGTCGTAGCGCACGATGTCCACCCACTCATTCTGAAATGTACCATGAGGCCTGAAAAATTCAGTGGCGAGATAGCCCGGATAATGTGCCTGCGCTTCAATCGTCTTGCGCCGCCAAGTTAAGTATTGCTCAACCTTTTCCTTGGCAACGTTATGGGTGAAGACCATCGCAACCGGCGGTTCGGCGTTGTCGTCGCTGGCGAGCAGGAACATATGCGACGGTTCCGAGAGGCAAGTCTCGATTCTCGCAGCGAGGCGCTTTCGCTCCTCACTCTCCAGCCAACGCTTCATCGCCTCGTTGGATTCGAGGCGAAATATCGCCACCCACTCCTCTTGCAAGCCGGGGATGGGACTAAGTACTTCGGTACCGACGAAGCCAGGACATTTGCGGGCACCCTCAGTGATAGCTGTTTGTGCCGCGAAGTATTCCTCTGTCTTATCGGGCCGCACCAGGTGAGAGGCGATCGCGGTGGCCGGCTGCGGAACGCGCGGCTCGCCCGACGGAGTTGGGTCATCCTTCATAAGATACTCCGATTGGCGATGGCCGGCTTTCTGGCCACCCAAGCTTCCAGTTATGGCCCACACTGGCGTCGCGCGCATACTCTCTCGCGCTACCGAAAGGATAGATTAGCCTACTTTCACGATCCATTGTACGGGATTCGGATGGGATTCGAAAGGGCAATCAAAGAAAGGGGTGGGTGGCACATTAGTTATCTCTCCACCTCGGGGCCGATGACTTCCAACACACCGAACGGAGTCGGAGAAGTGTCGAGCTCTCACTTGTAGCTCTTGACGATAGATTTCCGACTATTTATCGCAGTCGATAATCCCTGCACCTAACCTCCAGGACCTCTAACGAAGCGTCATTGCTGCCAGGTGCCGGCTAGCGACACCTCTATAACTGGCGTGGTAGAACCGTGTTCTATCCGTAGGATGGCAGTTACCCTGCCTATATTCATGGGAGTGAAGTCGCCGTGATCTTGCACGAGGCGGCGGACCGAGCGCGCCTGTACAATCATCGGTTTCAGCGAAGACCTTCGCGACGCTGATCGTGACCTTGTTAATCGCTACCGGCCCAAGAGCGGCGTCATTTACAGTTAGTATCCGGTCAGTTGAGTGCTTTGGCTCGAAAGTGTGACGCCCGGAAGTGAAGCTCGGTGGAAGGAGGACGCACTTTGAAAAGTCGGCAAAGCTCACTTAGAAGCTTGCGACGATGCGCTGGCCTGATTGTGATCACGATTGCCTGTGTGTCGGCAAGTATCAATCTGGCGAACGCACAGGGGGACGATCTCACAACTGCGCCAGTGTTTTTGATTATTGTGCCGGTCGAGAGTCCATGTTTGGGATTCACGGCAAAAAACACACTGCCGCCCACCCCGGGTGCAAGAAAGCCATCCAGCGGATCGACTGGTGTCAGTCCTGTTGCTGGATCAAGAGACAGGAAACTTACCGTAATCTGATTTGTCGTCGGATCCAGAGCGCCCGTCACTCTAACAATCAAGTCCTGACCTGGCCGGAGGTCTATGTCCTGGCTAAAGGGTCGATCCGCTAACGGGAAATTGGACAACGTGTAGCTGGTATTGCCAAAGGCAACTCCAGTCACTGCTAGAGTGCTGAGGTCTAACGTGGACGGATCAACGACATCTGTGATGACCGCATTGGTCACCGGCGCAGTTGCGGTAGGCAAGTTGTTGAACGAGAGGATATACGGTATCTGCTTCGGGGCTATCCACCTTTGGATGCCAGAGCCGGGTGGACCCGTAAGGTCGTTGGGGTCTACGGAAGCTCGAACTGGAAAAGCGGCACTGGAACAACTTGCTCCGCCCGCTTGGTCACAGATGTAGTCCTCCCCAAAACAGATTGTTATCGCTGCAGCGCATACTGCGGGCTCTCCCTCCCCAAATAGGAAACCAGCTAAACAAGCTTCTGGAACGTCGGTCGACAAACAGATATGCAATGCGTATGAACAAGCAGCTTTGACTGTTCCTTCGCAAGCAAACCCGTGTACGATGTCACCTATCGGCACTGCTGCACCGAGCGAGACGGTGTATGCTTTTGTTTCGGATTGACCTGCCGTTACGTTTGGGAGAGTCCATTCGAGGTACCCGTTATAGTCCTGACCCCATGGGCAGTGAGGTAGACCTTTGGCCCAACCAAAGGGTCGAATACATAAAGTCATGCCGCTTATCGGCTTGTCAGACTTTATGACATAAAGTCACACCGATAGGTAGCGATTTGCAAACGCGAAGCTCCTAGATTCCAATCTTCTCGACCTCATCGAGGGTGATCTGGTCGTCCGTGCGGTCGTAGAGCTTGCTGGTGCGGGGGCTCTCATGCGCGGCCATCGCCTTGTAGCCGCCGGTGCAAAAGTGACCCGGGTCTGGAGTGAACCCCATCGACTAGACAGATCTCAGGCGGGAGATTGGAGCCGTGTGGGGCGGGTTTTGGGGAATGCTGCGCCGCCGTCTTCGCTATTCCTGGGGTTGGGCCAGTGTTGGTAGCTGGTCCTCTGGTCGCTTGGATCATTTGCGTGCTCGAAGGCGCGGTGGTAATGGGTGGATGTCGTCCAGTGTGTGATAAATTCAAACAACTCAAGCCCGGTCTGCCACGATTGGGTATTTTTAAATAGGGAGCATGCTATGGACCGGCTCAAGGCTATCGAGAACGACGTTGCGGGGGTTACAGAGAGAGTTTCGCCGGTCTATGTGCCTCCCCTCCAACTCACGGAAGGGCAGCCGCCACCCATCGCAGCGAACGGCGGTTTATCCTACATGTCGTTCGATCGAGACGGGGATGCGGGAACCGCCGCAGCGACGGAGGCGGCGCTCCACCAGATTGCCGAGGGGGAAGGGCAGGCGGTTATCGACCTGCTCGACCACGCGCCCCCCGGCCCGATCGAGACCAAGTGGGGCGTCGGGTTTCGTGGCTACGCAGAGTGCCTGGAATATATTCGGGCGAACAACATCGAAGCCCCTGAAGGCGGCGTAGCGCTTCCGCTGCGCTATACCGTCGACGGGCAGCCGTCCTACTCCATCGTTCCGTCCAACGCGCTCTGGCGGAATCCGGCGCGCGAGGCCGAGACCAAAGCGTTGCGTAAGGAAGAGCAGGACATCGGACGCCGATGCCTCTATTTTCCGCAGGTGCTGCGCGACGCCCGACGAATGGAGGAGTACTACCCAGGTCTCTCGCCCAACAGCCGCGAATGCATGGACAAGCTTGGCGTTGCGCTGGCGCACTGCGAGTCCAAGTGCGAGAACTTCTACGACGCCGCAGAGGTGGAGCGCGTGTTCTATCCGGAGATGGAGAAGCTCCTCTTGGAGTTGTTCCCGGACGCGACGGATGCGCTCGTGTACAACCATGACGTGTTCGACAAGGACTACAAGGGCGACCGCACCGAGGACCAGGACAACAAGAACCCGGGTGTGAATGCCAACTACGCCAACCTCGTTCACAACGACCTGAACGACAACAGCGGCCGCGTGCGCTGCCGCGAACTGCTCACGAAGAACCTGCGGAACTTCGGGCGCGAGCAGCACTACACGGAGGCGCAGGCCGACGCGAAGATGTCGCGGCGGTTCATGTCGATCAACCTCGCCAAGCCGATGGAGACCGTGGGCCAGAACCCCTTCGTGCTCTGCGCCTGGCCCTCTTTCGCCGACCAGCCGTACATCACCAACTACCGCGTCTACGACGACCGCGTTGGCGAGACCACCCGCTTCACCTACCGCCCCGGCCACGAGTGGTACTGGTTTCCCCAGCAGAAGCCCACCGAGGTCTCGATGCTCAAGTGCTACGACTCTATCACCGACGGTTCCGTCTCGCGCTGGTCTTTCCACACTGCCTGCATCGACCCAACCGCGCCCGACGACGCGCCCTGCCGCAAGAACGTCGTGGTCCGAGCCTTTATCTTCTTCTAAGAAGACAAGAAGACGCAGCGGGGAGAGGGAGAGAGCTGCGGTCCTCGAAATATCGATGCTCTACTGAATTGGTGAGGTACGGATTAGTTGAAGTGGTATTTCGGTCCCGCTTAACTTGTCAACTAGTACAAATTTAAGCAGGCGGGCCAACTGTACCATGCCAGCGCATTATCGCACTTTTGGTAGAATGTCCTCCTTCAGCCTTCTAAGATCGACCATTGTCTTCGCCGTGGGCACACCCTTAAACGGTGGCCAGAGCAGCGGAAGCGTCAGGCCGGCCTCCTGGTACCGCTTGAGGTTGTCTGTGAGCTGCTGAACTGTGCCCGTCATCGACGGAGTCAGTTTCCCTCTAGGAGTCTGATCCGTCTTCTCGCTCGTGATGTCGAAGAAGAGCATGCTCGCGATTTCGAGCTCGTCGATCGAGCGCGGACCGCCGGTCGTTTCGAGCTCATCCTTGATCGCCGACCGCCATCTCCTGATGTCTTCGGGGGTGTCCTGGATTCCGATCCAGCCGGCCAATCCGTATCTGGCGATCCGCTTCGCCGCGATCTTCGGTACCCCGAGGCCACCGAAAAAGATCGGCGGGTGAGGCTTCTGCACGGGCTTTACGCCGAAGCCGCATTTCGGAAAGGAGGCGAACTCGCCGTGATACTCGAAGAGCTCCTGCGTCCAGACACCCTGCATGATCTCAATTGTCTCAATGACGTGTTTGTTCCGTCTTTCGTAAATGTGCGCCGCACTCGCGGCCTCGAACTCCTCAGGCATCCAACCCGATCCGACCCCCACGTTGACCCTGCCGCCCGAAAGGTGGTCCCAGGTTGCGATCTCCGCCGCCAAGACTCCAGGAGCCCGATAGGGGGTGTCGATCACGCTCACGCCGACCCTGATCTTCTTCGTAATGGCTGCCAGATAGGGAATGAGCGGCAGCCCTTGCAAGAACTCGCCTCTCGAAGCGACCGGCAGGGCAAGAGGAAACTCTTTCATGAAGCCGAAGGGTTTGCGCAGTTCCTGGCGGTCGGATGCTTCCGGAACCACGATCCGGTCCAGAGTCCAAATGGAATCGAACTCGAGCTCTTCGGCAACGCGAGCGAGATCGACGATCTCACTGACGGTTACCCTGTCCCTGAAGTTGGGTAGATACAGTGCGAGTTTCATCGGGAACCGCCCTCCATTTTACCATCTCTCTATCGACAAGGAGCCGGTACGTGCGTAACCGGGCCGGGTTCTGTACCAAGTGGAACAAGTGGGTTTATATTACATTTGCCTTGGCTAGAGTCGAGGTTTTTCGACGCCTGACTGCCTCTGGCGCCGCGGCGGCCGCGCGGCTTCATCATCGATCTGAAGGGCCGGTTCCTTGGCGAACAGTCGATGCTCAAGTTCAGGAGGCTGCGCGATTCTTCAATGAAGCCGCTGCACTTGATGACGAAAAGGACATCGTGCGCCGGTGAAATGCACTGGAGAAAGGCGGCTTCCCGTACTCGTCGCTATGTCGCAGACCTCGTCTAATGACTGTCACCTGCATGTTCCGGTACCGAGGGCTTGAACCCACTTCCCTCCGCCGCCAGCGAGTCCTAGACGTTAGCGACTTTCATAGTAGGCGCTGTATCTTTGGAGCCGGTACATCTTATAGCGAGGAGGCCATAGCCGATGTTGGATTTGGTGATTCGCAATGGCGAGGTCGTTACGCCTCAGGGAGTTGGACGCTGGACAGTAGGCATCCGTGGTGAAGAGATCGCGTACGTCGGCATCGACGATCCATCCATGAAAGCTGGCCGGACAATCGATGCCGCGGGAAAGATCGTCGTGCCCGGCGGCATCGAGCCACATGCTCATCTCGACATTTTCGATCTGACCAATCCCGACAGCGGCAGGTCCACACTCGGACCAGAAGAAGACACGCGCGGGATGGCTTTTGGCGGGACGACGACGCACCTGGATTTCTGTTTCGTAGAACCCTCGATGGAAATCACCAAGGCGATCGAGGAACGCTGCGCGCGATGGAAGGATAATTCATATGTTGATTACTCATTTCACGTCGGACTTATGGGCGCGGTGCCTCTGAAGACTTTTGACCAGATTGCAGATGTGATCAAACAGGGCTTCCCCAGTTTCAAGGTGTTCACCACCGACGTTCTGCCGCCACATCCCAAGCGGATCTCGGTCCGGCTCGATATGGGGCGCATTCAGCTTGCGATGGAGAAAGTAGCGAAGAATGACGGGATCATGGTGGTGCATGCCGAAGACGATGAGATTGTCCAGTTCAACTACCAAAGGTTCGCGGAAGAGGGCCGCACCGAAGGGCACAATCTGCACCTGGTCCACACCAAGCTGTCAGAGGAACTCGCCTTTGAGCGAATTATTCGGGTTGCGCGAGCGACCGGAGCGGCGGTCTATTTCGTGCACACCTCTGCGCGCGAAGGGGTCGAGGCGGTCGTTGAAGCACGCGGACACGGCCGCCCGGTCTACGCCGAAACCCTTCATCAATACGCTTTGTTTACCGCCGAGGACTACAAGAAGCCCGGCGGTTTCTGCCACCACACCTATCCATCGCTGAAGTATGACGACGATCGCAAGGCGCTATGGCAGGGGCTGGTCGACGATGGGATATCAACAATGGCAACCGATGAATTCCCCACGACGCTCGAACACAAGCTGCTGGGTAAGCGAATCGATAATGTCACCGGCGGGAATCTCGGCGCCGAGGCGCGGATGGGCATAACCTATACCGAAGGAGTTGTAAGGCGCCGCATGTCACTTCCACGCTCGCCGAAGTGACCTCCACGAACGCGGCCCGGATCCTCGGCCTCTATCCGCGCAAGGGTGTCATCGCTGCCGGCAGTGATGCGGATATTGTGTTAATCGATCCGTCGATTAAAAAGACCCTCACGCGCGATGATTTCCACGTTAGCGATTACAGCCCGTGGGAGGGCTGGTCGGTGGAGGGATGGCCGACCACGACAATCTTACGCGGGAAGGTCATCGTGGAAAATGGCCAGTTATTGGGCAAGCTCGGCGACGGACATCTGGTGCCGCGCAAGATTGACCCCGTTGTGCTCCGCCGTCCCGCCAGCTAATCGCAACCGATACGGTGTCTGCATTTCATGTACTACGGGCGCGAGTCAGAAATGACCCGAGTTAAACGTTGCCGAGGAAGGTCGCATCATGCTCCTAAATGGAGAACTCATCGTGCGGCGGACAGTCGTTCGACCTCCTCCCAGTGGATTACGCGGCGCGAGTACAGTTCGGCAATCTGTTCGTCGGTGTAACCCAAACCTCGCATCACACGCACCGTGTGCTCGCCGGCGAACGAACCATGCTCCAGGCGCTCCGGAACATCGGGAAAATTAATTATGGCGCCGTGCCGCAGATATTTTCCGAAACGCGGACTGTCGACCTCCACTACCATCCGGTTGGCGGCAGCCTGCGGATGCTCCTCCAGAAAAGATCCAACATCACGGTCGGCTCGTGCGCAGGCAACGTCCACCGCCGTCAAGAGTTGTTCCCATTGATCGGCCGGGCGAGTCGCAAGGATTTCTCCCATTTCCCTTGCAAGCTCAGCGTCGTGTTCCGTGCGGGCAGCCGCGCTTGCGAATCGGGGATCTTCAAGCAGATCCGGCCGGTTCACCGCGCGACAGAATGCTTTCCATTCGCGATCGAACGGGCAAGCGAGGAAAACCCAGCCCTCGGCGGTTTCGTACAGGCGATATAGCGCATTGGTCCCATAGCATTGATCGTCGGGCAGCGCGCAAGGGGGCCGGCCGTTATAGTCATAAGCTTCATCGGCGTTGGCCCAGGCGTTCCCCTGTAGCATCGTGACCTCTACTGACTGTCCTCGACCGGTGCGGCCGCGCGCCAGCAAGGCCAGCAGGATACCGGTAGCGACTGCTTGTGACGTGTTGGGATCGGGGTTCGCCTCATTCGCTCTCATCAGCAGCCGCGATACTTCCTTGATCTCTTCCAGATCCATAACCTTGTCGGGCGGCGGCGGATTCCCGCGGCCAGCCTGGCGCAGTGCCCCGCCCAGCAGCGCGCCCGGAATCGGGTGGGCGCCCGGGCGTCGACGATGCGGTCCGGATGCGCCGTACGCTCCGACGTAGACGTGAACAAGACGCGGATTGATCGCGCGGCAGGTCTCCCAGTCGATAGCCAGTCGCACGGGAACACCCGGGCGGAAATTGTGCAGCAGGACATCGGACCGCGCGATCAATTGATGAACAATTTGCTGGCCTTCCGAGCTCTGCAGGTTGACCTGAATGGCTTCCTTGCCGGCGTAATTCTTCAGATGGATAAGTGCCATGCCCCCGGTGCTGATTGTCTGCTCCCGCTCTGGTGTGGCGTCGATCTTGATTACACGCGCGCCCATTTCTGCCAGCATCGCAGCCGCATAAGGTCCGGCGATGACCATCGAGAAGTCGAGAATCGTGATGCCATCGAGGAGCGGCTTCACCCGCGCCCGACCGTGGGAATCATCGTTGGTCTTCTCGACAGCAGGCGGGGAAGCCTTGGGCAGTCGGGCGGAGATGCGCTGCAGAATCTCGGCGGTATGTTGTCCGAGATCAGGAGCGGGACCACCGACTTCACCCGGCGTGTCGCTCAGAAGCGCCAACAAGCCCAAGGTTTTGAGCCGCCCGACTCGCGGATCTTCAATTTCGACGGCGTGACCATTGTGCACGAACTGCTCATGCTTCATCCCGTCGGTCGCATATAGGAATGGCTCCGCTGCGATGTTGCCGTCCGCCATATATACTTCCATCCATTCGCCAAGTGTCCGCTCTTGCATCTTGTTGAGGATCAAGTCGCGCAGAGCTTCACGGCCCTCCGGGCTGATGACTGGAGCATTCTTGAACAGCTCCTCCTCAAGGACCCATCCGAGGTCGACAGCCTTGAGATAGGCGCGGAAGAGGCGGTCCATCAGGTTGGCATGCTGCAGCCAACGTCCGTCTTTCGTTCGCACCGGGATATATTGCAACATAGGCCAGCGAAGCATCGCGCCCAAAGCATCGGGTGGAAATCTCTTCGGATCCTGGCGAGAGAACTGGCGCATCATGAGCCCGGCCAAGTCATAGGGAATCATTCCCTGCAGAAGGCTGGTCTGCACCCACCGGCCGCGAGTCGAGGAATCACGCACGAGAAGCGCGGCGAGCACACCACGGACCGCTGCCTGGCTGGAGGCCCAAGCTCCCACCTGCACGGCGGCGTAGGCAGGACCGACGCGATTCATTTGCCCCTCGAAACCCGCCATCCGACCAAACTTCGCCGCGATGACCCCTTCGTAACCGGGGACCTGGCTGAGCGGACCCTGCTGACCCCATCCACTGATCGACGCGTAAACCAGCTGTGGATTGATTGCCGACAGGGCCGCATAATCGATTCCAAGGCGAAGGGCAACGCCAGGTCGAAACGATTCGATCACCACGTCGGCTTGCTCTGCCAAGCGATGCGCGTGGCTACGCCCTTCAACGGTTTTCAAATCCAGAACGGCGCTTTTCTTACCCCGGTTCCAGGCTAGCCATGCCGGATGGCTGCGGAAGGGGTCGCCGTCCGGCGGTTCGATCTTGATAACGTCAGCGCCGAAATCCGCCAGGACTGCCGTGGCAAGTCCTCCAGCCATTCCCCAACTGAAGTCCAGAACGACGAGTCCATCGCACGGTCCGACCATTTTCATCCCCTATAAGCGTAACGGTAACGGTCGGTTCAAGTTATCGCTGTTGACCGTGATTCCGCCACCCGCTCAAGTCCCTTCGGCGAGTTGCGCCGACGATCGCTGGAGCCAGAAAACCAGATGAATCAGGCGGCTGACGTGACGCTTGCTACCGGTTGCGCGCGGAAATCGCGGTCAGATCAGAATGCGAACAGAGAGCGGGCGACTCACGAAACGACCTTGTCCTGCGTCTTAGTGTCGAAATCGGTGCCATCATGGCGCTCGTGCAACTGGCTCGATGGATTGCCGTAGGTGCGGTTAACCATACTCCCTCGCGTTAGGGCTGGCCGCTGCAGGAGCGCGTCAGCCCAGCGCTGGACGTTCTTATAGTCCTGTACGCTCAGGAACTCGCCGCCTCCATAGAGCCAGCCTTTTGCCAGCCAGCCATACCAGGGAAAGATGGCCATATCTGCGATCGTGTAGGTGCTACCCGCGATGTACTCACTTTCGGCTAAGCGACGGTCGAGCACGTCGAGCTGACGCTTTACCTCCATGGCAAATCGATCGATTGCGTATTCGATCTTCTCCGGAGCGTAGGCATAGAAGTGGCCAAACCCGCCACCTAGATACGGCGCGCTTCCCATCTGCCAGAACAGCCAGGACAGGCATTCGGCCCGAGCTCCGGCTTCGGTTGGCAGGAACTCCCCGAACTTCTCGGCGAGATACAGCAGGATCGCGCCGGACTCAAACACCCTGATCGGCGTGGGGCCACTGCGGTCCACGAGCGCCGGGATCTTGGAATTCGGGTTCGCCGCGACGAAGCCGCTGCCGAACTGATCTCCGTCTCCGATTTTGATCAGCCTGGCGTCGTACTCCGCACCGCTACGGCCGAGGGCTAGGAGCTCCTCCAGCATGACCGTCACTTTCACCCCATTCGGTGTGCCGAGCGAGTAGAGCTGTAGAGGATGGCGCCCGACCGGCAATCCCTTGTCGTGCGTCGGCCCGGCGATCGGACGGTTGATGTTTGCGAACCGGCCGCCGCTCGGCTTGGAAGTCCACACCTTCGGGAGAACGTACTCAGATGAACTGGCCATTATTTATTACCCACATTTCGTAGCAGTATAAACCAATGAGATGCGCGATCAATCTTGCGTCCAGATCCTGAAGAATAGAATCGCACTCGGAGTGCGGGACTCGCGCCGAGTTGACGCTCTAACCGCGATTACGTTAAAGCTCGCGTGTTGACAAATTCTCGGCTCGGACCAAGATCCCTGCCAATCAGGCGTCCAGGAGTACACGCACTATGGCCTCGAAAGTTGCCGAAGATCCCCGCATCGATCCACGTATCAAGAAAGTATTCGGACCCATGCCGGTAATCGCCGGGGGCAACGTTGCGAGCCGCGAAGAGATGCTGGCAGCGGAAAATACCGAAACTGGCAAGGCGCGGTTGGCGGCACTCGAAGCGATGCTCGGTGCCTTTGACGATGAGACGATCGCGCCGTCGGCCGGTTTACGCGTCACAATTGAACGCGTCGTGTCGGATCCCGATCGCAACGTCATCAATATCCAGTTCATTCGCCCTGATAACGCGGAACGGGTGCCGTGTGTCTATTACATCCACGGTGGCGGGATGCGAATGATGTCGTGTTATGCGGGCAACTACAAGGCTTGGGGCAGGATAATCGCCGCCAATGGTGTCGCCGTGGCGATGGTCGACTTCCGCAATTCACTGACCTCGTCGTCGGTTCCTGAAGTCGCGCCTTTTCCAGCGGGCCTCAATGACTGTATCTCGGGGCTGAAGTGGGTTCACGCTAACAGGGACGCACTGAATATCGATCCCAAGCGGATTATCATCGCCGGCGAGAGCGGTGGCGGAAATCTCACCCTGGCGACTGGGTTAAAACTGAAGCGTGATGGCCAGATGGGTCTGATCAAGGGACTCTACGCATTGTGTCCCTATATCGCAGGCGAATGGCCGCAGGAGCAGTACCCCTCCTCGATTGAGAACAACGGGATTTTCATCGACGTTGGAGGTAATGAGGGCGCGATGGCTTATGGGATCGGGGCCTTCAACGCCCGCGACCCACTGGCTTGGCCCGGGTTCGCGACGACTGAAGATGTTGCAGGGCTTCCGCCCACGGTGATCAGCGTGAACGAGTGCGATCCGCTTCGCGACGAAGGAATCAGCTTCTATCGCCTGCTTATGCGCAGTGGGGTGCGCGCTTCGTGCCGCCAAGTGATGGGAACGATTCACGCTACTGAGATATTTCCTACCTGCTGTCCCGATATCAGCTACGCGACCGCCAGCGACATCGCCAACTTTTGCAAGCGCTGACGAACGTCCAGTGATCTAACAGCGGGCCAATCTGGTGTGCCCTGATCAACCGTTGGGCATTGAGCGGCTGAAGCTCACGCTATGACGGTCGCCAAGTGTTTCAGCTAGTGGAAGCGCCGCGCCAAGGAGCTACCGGCCTTGACGCACAGAGCCATACGCGTTACGTGTTCATCGTGTACAATACTTCAGCGTATTGATTGATATTGAGCGTTTCCCGAACTGTTCGTAGCGCCCGGGCTGGCCGAGCACAGCACGTCGCGCGTCGCGCATTAGGGGGGGCTGCCGCCGTAAAGGCGTGACTTCGCTTAAGAACCCTTTTTACCAACAAGGAACTCACAAGGAACTCAAATGAACGCGACAGTTAGTATCGACCCTGAGACAGGCCTGAAAGTTTTCAACACGCGCGCTGCCAAGGCGTCCGAAAAGATTGTCGGCAAGGGCTATTCCGTCCTCGCCGATCAGAAACTGAAGGAGCTGCCGGAACTGCCGCCTGGCGCGACCTTCAATGCGGAAGAGCAGGCCAAGTACCTCGCGTTCAAGGAAGCTCGCCGTGGCGCCGCCGACTACATAGGTATGGAAGGCGAGTTCAAGAAATATCTGGACGACGTCTATTCCGAGCCGCCGATTCCGCGCGAAGCGCTGACAGACGAGTGCGAGATCCTGGTGGTCGGCGCGGGCTTCGGCGGACTGCTGCTGTGGCACCGGCTGAGCGAAGCCGGCTTCACCGACGTGCGTTTCTGCGAGAAGGGTGGCGACGTTGGCGGCACCTGGTACTGGAACCGCTATCCCGGCATCGCCTGCGACGTCGAATCCTACAGCTACCTGCCGTTGCTCGAGGAGATGGGTTACGTCCCGTCGATGAAATTCGCCTCGGGCTTCGAGATCCTCGAATATTGCCAGAACCTGGCCCAGAAGTTTAAGTTCTACGACCATTGCCTGTTTCACACGACGGTCAAGGGGACGACTTGGGACGAGGCCGCAGGCCGCTGGATCGTCGAGACCGATCGCGGCGACAAGATGCGTGCGCGCTTCGTGATCCTGGCCAACGGAATCCTGACGACGCCGAAGCTGGCGCGTATCGACGGCATGGAGAAGTTTAAGGGTGAGTCGTTTCACACCTCGCGCTGGGACTACAACATCGACCTGAGCGGCAAGCGGGTCGGCATCATCGGCACCGGCGCGACCGCCGTGCAGGCAATCCCTGAGCTCGCCAAGGTTGTCGGGCAGCTTTACGTGTTCCAGCGCACCCCGTCCTCGATCGATATACGCGATCAGCGCGCGACGACCGACGAAGAGCGAGCGACTTGGGCCAACGAGCCTGGATGGGCCCGGGCTAGGCGCGCGCGCTTCTCGAGGATCTCGGCCGGCCGCTCCGCCATCCAGGCCAACGATGACTACCTCGCGGGCAAGATTCAGGACGTCAGGAAGCCCAGGAAATACGACCGTGAGTTGACCCCGGAGGAGCTGATCCAGAAGCAACTCGATGCCAACTTCCGCATCATGGAGCAGATCCGGGCGCGGGTGGATGCGATCGTGAAGGACCCGAAGACCGCAGCGGCGCTGAAGCCGTACTACCCGTATGGCTGCAAGCGGCCGACCTTCCACGACGAATTCCTGCCGACGTTCAACCTCCCGAACGTCCATCTGGTCGACACCGCACCGCGCGGCGTGAGCGAGATCAACCAGCGCGGCGTCGTCCATGAGGGGGTCGAATATCCGCTCGACGTGTTGATCTACGCGACCGGCTTCCAATGGATGGGCACCTCGACCTTCAATATGGTCACCGGCCGCGGCGGCCGGACCCTGAAGGAGAAGTGGGAAACCGAGGGGACCAAAACGTTCCTCGGCCTGCACAGCAATGGCTTCCCCAACCTGTTCATCGTCACCGGCCCACAGGGCGGAGGTGGCAGCTTCAACTTCACCGACGCGATCGACGCGCACGCTGACTATGTCGTGTGGATGCTGAAGACCATGCAGGAGCGGGGCGCGCGCATCGTCGATGTCCGCAAGGATCTGGAAGATGCGTACGCGGAGCATTGCCGCGAGGTCGACCTCGAGACCGCGCCGCTGCGTGATTGCATCTCCTACTATAACGGTGAAGGCAACGCGGCACCGGGGAGCCTCGCCTATTACGGGGGCGGCAAGTGGCACAAGCACCGCATCCCGGCGCAGTCGACGCTGGAGCCCTATCTGTTCGACGCAGATCCGGCCGTTTCAGTTGCAGCCAAATGAGCGCGCATATAGCGGGTCCTATACCCGCAGTGGCTCCTCCCAATAGGTGGAGTAGCGCGAACTCAGGAAGGTGTTGCGCAGTTTTCGGGGGTATGGCGTGGGCGGTAACGAGCGTGTTTTTTCTACCAGCGGGAGTGAGAGTTTTATATAGCATTAAGCACTGGCAAGCCGAGGATTGGGGCAGGCGCGCCAGATCGCTGGTGCGGGTGAGCGATAGCCGAGACGTCTCCGCCACGGTTTCTAAGTTGCGACACTTCGCTCTATCCCGCACAATTAACGCTTATTGGCTTGCAAAGACGAGCAAAATCGATATCGGGCCGACCGGCCACGATATGAGCACTCAAAATCCGATTTGAGTGGCCGAGGAGGTTGCGCTGATGGGGGATCTGAGGCAACGGCCGCACCTTCGTGGCCTTGTTCAGGATTATCAATCTCGCCGGACCAACACCTTGGACCGGCACTTCGGCCAATAAACAGGAACTGGAGCAAATCATGAACGACAAGCCCAAATCTCACTACGAGGTAATTGTCATCGGCGCCGGCGTGGCCGGAATCTGTCAGATCAAACTTTTGGCCGACCTCGGAGTGGATGCCACAGTGCTCGACGCCGCCGGCGACCTAGGTGGGACCTGGTATTGGAACCGTTATCCAGGAGCCCGGTTCGACTCAGAAAGCTATACCTACGGCTTCTCGTTTTCCAAGGAATTGCTGAATGAATGGCACTGGAAGGAACGGTTCTCAGGTCAGCCTGAAAACTTGCGCTACTTGAACTACGTCGCGGACAAGTTCGATCTGCGCAAATACATGCAGTTCAACTGCAAGGTCGAGGCGATGCATTTCGACGAGGCAAATGACCTATGGCGGCTGACGCTCAACGACGGTCGCGAGCTGACAAGCCGGTTCGTCATTATGGCAATCGGCCTCCTTTCGATACCCACCCCGCCGCGGCTTAAGGGCATCGAGACCTTCAAGGGCCGCTCGTTCCATACGTTCGACTGGCCTCAGGAACCGGTTGATCTGACTGGTAAGAAGGTCGCCGTCATCGGTACTGGCGCCACAGGTATTCAGGTTATTGCAGAGATCGCAGACAAGGTAGGCGAGTTGACCGTATTTCAGCGCCGACCCAATTGGGCCTCTCCGCTGCACAACGGACCAATCTCCGACGCGGAGATGGCCCAAATCCGGTCACGCTACGAGGAGATCTTCGCGACGTGTGCCCGTACGCCGGGTGGCTTTGAGCACGAGCCGGATCGGCGGGGCTTCTATGAGGTCTCCCGCGAGGAGCGGGTGGCCCTATGGGACCGGCTCTATGACACCCCCGGCTTTGCGATCTGGCTGCGCAACTTCCGCGAGATATTCACTGACGAGAAGGTGAACGCCGAATTCAGCGAGTACATGGCCGACCGGATTCGCCGGCGAGTGAAGGATCCGGCCGTAGCGGAGAAGCTGATCCCGCGCGATCACGGCTTCGGCGTGCAGCGGGTGCCGATGGAGACGAATTATTTCGAAG
>Ga0182024_10004431_pt1 | contig 32305 bp, 21 predicted proteins | sample P32metaG_FD_120480 | JGI IMG/M metagenome (GOLD analysis project Ga0182024, IMG submission 120480) | Permafrost microbial communities from Stordalen Mire, Sweden - P3-2 metaG (Illumina Assembly) | ecosystem: Environmental > Terrestrial > Soil > Wetlands > Permafrost | place: Sweden: Stordalen...
ACCGCCTTCAGCCAACCGGCAAATGATCGTTTCAAAAAAATTCCAGCTGCTTTAGTAAGGCAGGATTTCCTGGTACTTCGGGATACACTGCAAAAAATTCATCCCAGCCTGTATAGGTATCAAGACAAAATAACGTTGGACCATATTTTTGACAGTTGCATTGCCAGCGTCCGGGACAGTATGCTGGTGGCGGATTTTTATGCGCTGACAAGCTTTGTAATAGCCGCGATTGGAGACGGACATACGAATTGTAAACTGCCCAATGATATTATGGATAGTTTTATGGGTAACGCAAAAGTTTTCCCGGCCATGGTTATGTTCATTCATAACAGGGCTTTCATTTTTTGTTGTAAGCAAAATGATGCGCTCGCTGCGACAGAATTATTATCTATTAACAGCCATTCATTGAATGAAATCATCCGGCGTCTGTTTGGTTACATTCAGTCCGACGGATACATTGAGTCACATAAGAACTGGGAAATCCTGGATAAATTTCAGGTATTATATGATATAGTCTATGGCCAAACAAGTAGTTATTTAGTTACTTATAAAACGAAATCGGGTGAAATAAAAAACACGACTCTGCAGGCGGACAAAATGGAAAACATTTTTTGCAGCGATCCCTTTCCCAGACCGGATAAATACCTGGGACTTACCTATCAACCGGGCAATATAGCCGTACTGTCCATTAAAACATTTTTTAATGATTTTCTGGATAAGACAGGAGAAAATTTCGGCCGGTTTTTAGACTCGGCTTTTTATGACATGAAAAATAAAAAAGCGCAGAAACTACTCATTGATATACGTGGCAACCAGGGCGGCAATGATGGAAACGGCGAGCTGCTGTATAGCTATCTGACCAACAAACCTTTCAGGTATTATGCTTCTCAGGAAACACTGAAAGAGAATTTTACAGAAAGGGACCATCCGAATCTGGCCCTGCAACAGCCTGAGGGTAATAACTTTAAAGGCAAAGTATATATCCTCGCGGACGGCCGCAGTTTTTCCGCCAGCGCAGAATTTTCATCTATCGTCAAAACCAATAGCAGAGGGATATTTATCGGAGAAGAATATGGGGGAGGGTATTATGGTAATACATCAGGAGATGAAGCAAATGTAACCTTACCGAATACTCAAATTGAAGTAAGAATCCCGATGGTTAAATATTCGATGGCTGTAAAGAAGCTTGGGCCTGGAGAGTGGGGCATAAAACCGGATTATCCTTTTTACCCAACCATCAGCGATATTATTGAAAATACAGATGGGCAAATGAAATATGCGCTAGCAATGGTAGCCAAGGAATGAAAATTGCCAATCTGATCAAATCTGCGGCTTGATCTGAGCTAATATCCTTTTCCGTTACCTGCCATCCACTTCCAGCCGTAACGAGTATTTTGCCAATGGCCTTCATGCCGTGAACGACCCTCCCGACGACGCTCCCAGTGGCCCTCGCGCCAATGGTAACCGCCTCCTGACCAGATCCAGTGGATACTCTCCCTCAAATTGAAATTGCAATAACAGAATCTGAAAAAGGATCCTGATGACAACCGCATAATAGTCACTACTTGGCCAGACATTAAGTAAAGAGTAGACAAAATTAATCTTACATACCTGAGAAAAATGCTATTCCGTCCTTAAACTCTTCACCGGGTTTACCATTGCTGCTTTTATCGCATGGAAACTGATTGTTGCCAATGCGGACAAAACTGCAAAAACGCCGACAAAAAAGAATATGACCCAACTGATGCTGATCCGGCTGGCATAGTCCTGTAGCCATCTATGCATGAAATACCACGCCAAAGGCGATGCAATAATAAACGCGATCAATATCAGTTTTATAAAATCTTTTGAAAGAAGCGTGACGACATTTGGAATGGAAGCACCCAGCACTTTTCTTACCGCGATTTCTTTAGTGCGGTTAATGGCGGCAAGCGCTGTAAGTCCAAGTAAGCCAAGGCAGGCAAGAAAAATAGAAATGCCACCGGCCCATGCCAGCATGCTGCTCCATATTAGTTCAGCCTTATAAAACCGGTTTACATCCTCGTCCAGAAAACTGTATTTTAGCGGTATGCCAGGCATGGCATTAGCCCATGCTTTGTGTATAGCGACGATGGCAGGAGATGGATTTCCTGCAGCGATCCTGACATAAAAATGTGGATAGCTTTTATCGATAGATGTGATAAATACCTGGTTTTTTACCCCCTCGCTTAGGGGACGATAATTGAAATTCTTTACCACACCTACAATGAGTGCTGAGTTACCCTGGAATCCCTTTATTTCTTTCCCGACCGCGTTCCCGGCATTCCATCCAAAAGCTCTCATCATGGTTTCATTTATGATCATGGGTTTTATTGAATCGTTTCCCTGGCCCGGCTCAAAATTGGTGCCTGCAACCAATTTCATTCCCATTACCTTGACATAATTTGAATCTATGACATTGATATCTGCGGAAAGACCTTTATCAGAATATCCGAGTAAATCATAGCTGGCGCCTAGACCGGCAGCAGCACTAGCAACGCCGAGAATGAAAGGCTGATTGTTCAATGATTGTTTGAATAAAGCGAAGGTCGTATTCGGGTCTGTTTCCGAAGCGTCAACAGCGATCACATTTTCCTTATTGAATCCCGGATCCTTACCAACCATATATTTTGCCTGCTCCAGGATGATAATGGTAGAGATAATAAGAATGATGGATACCACGAACTGAAAAGTGACCAGGGATTTTGTAAAAACATTGGCCCCGCCGACGCGGATCTTATTTTTCAATACCTCAAGGGGTTTGAAATTAGATAAAACCAGTGCGGGGTAACTACCGGCGAGCAGCCCCGCGATCAATATTAATGCTGTCAATAAAATGACCATTTTTGCATTAAGCAATTTGGAGATATGCAGCTCTTTTCCGGATATCTGATTGAACAAAGGCAATATGGAGTATACCAGGACCAATCCTAAAAGACCGGATATAACACTGAGTATTACAGATTCACTAAGGAATTGAAAGACGATCTGTTTTTTCTGACCACCCAGTACTTTGCGGACCCCTACTTCCCTACTTCTCCCTGCTGAACGACCAATTGCAAGGGTTGTGAAATTAATGCACGCAATGAGCAAAATGCCTGCAGCTATTGCCAATAATATCCAAATTGTTTTGGGGTCAATGACGCCAAAATCACTAAAGCCCCAGGCATGGAACCAGGTGTCGGTATGGATGGATAACATTGACTGAAGCTTAAAACTCATCGGCAGTTCGTGCCCTTTCCACTCCAAACCGGCATTTTTCGCACTAGCTATTATATTGGGATCAAAGCCTAGCAGAAAGCGGTTTAATTGTTTGGTATCGCCGGGCAATTTGCTCCCGGGCCTGAGCAGTAAAAAGGTTTCCGAAGCGATCGGGTGCCAGTTGCTGCCAATAAAAAACCTTCCGCGGGTAGCCATGGCAAACTGGTAACTCCCCAGCACATCAAATCGAATGGTAGAATTGGAAGGTAAATCCTCCGCAACCCCGGTAACCCGGAACGCCTGGAATGTTGCGCCTATGCTGATCTCCAGGGTCCTTCCGATTACATCGTCGGTCCCGAAAAATTCTTTTGCTTTTGATACTGTCAAAACCACATCATTCATATGCCCTAAAGAAGTAGCCGGGTTTCCATATTTTAAAGGGAATGTGAATACAGAAAAAAAGGAAGGATCGGCGTAGGTTACCGGTGCGCGAAATGCATTTTTATTTGTGCGAATTAGGTTTTCCCCCCATGGCAGTTGCACGCGGACAAAATCAGCAACATCAGGAAGATCCTTTTTCATGGCTTCACCAATGCCAGCAGGAGACGGTCCTGAATAATCTGTACTCAGGAGACTTCCGGGTCCAACGTTCGTAAAATCCGATTTTAGATAAGCCCGGTAAATATCATGCGCATTTTTATGAAAATGATCAAAGCTGAACTCACTAGCAGCAAATAATACAAGCAGACTGACGCAGGCAATACCCATCGATAATCCAAAAACATTGATGAATGTAAAGACTTTCTGCTTCTGCATGTTGCGCAGCATGATCCTGAAATAGTTTTTGATCATAAAGTTTCTTTTTAGAAATTGAGGCAATTTTTCTTTTCCATATTTTTCCCCAAACCTGGTTTTTTCATTTATCCTTTGCCATACTCTTTTATGTATCTGCAGATTTTCGTTTTACCGAAATGTCAGCATCCCAGACCAGTTCAGGCATTTTACTCATCAGACCCAATTCAGGATCATGATCTTTTAAATCATCCAGTTCTTGTAATTCTTCTTTTTTGCTTTCACCCGACAGTTTTCGGACTATAAGTCGCCATATTCCTTCTTCGTAATCTTTCATAAAAAATATCAAATGCCATTGCCTAAACTATCTGAGTTTTGCAATTGCTGCCGGGATTTCCAATCAGGAACCTGACCACTAACTTTATGCCGGAGTAACAAGGCGATGATTTTCAATTTTATAGTGAATTATCAACTACTGGCCTGTTCGTTTCTGCGACAGCAATTGTACGCTTTTGATACATTATGATGAGTAAAAGAGCAGACCAGGAGATCAAAATATTCTGAGGGATCTTAAATGGTTGCTCTTCAAGGAAAATCATCCCGGAAATTAAATTACGAATCTTTCCCGCTTTCATAAATTATACTCATCTTTTCATAAAGCCATCCAGGTTTAACAAGCACAAATTTGTATCGACAACAAATCGAACAAAATGCTTTCAGCAATTTCCTGGTCACAGTTTCTGATGACAATCACTTTTGTCCTTCTAATTTATTATTTAATCATTACTGCTTTCTGTTTCAGAAAAGAAATTTTCAATTTCTTTAAGCCCAGGGTTTCAGGTCCACAAGGTTTTACTTTAAGTAATCAAAGCCAGGAACATCCCCTCTCCTATAATGAAATAACCGCGGCTACAGGAAAAGAAGACCCGTACATCAACGGAAAAGTTCATGAGTTACTGGAAGAACTGAAAAGTTTATTGTCCACTGCTGCCAAAGCTAAAACAGTCAGAGAAGAACTGATTATGGCTTTGCAGTTGCTACTGCGCGGCTACCCAGTCTTCAAAAATTTGCCATTGAGGGAAGAAATCAATCAGCACATTATAACTGAATGCAAGGTCATTTGCTCCATCACCCTTTCTGAAGCGGAAATGAAAATGCTGTGGAACGGTTAAGGGGATGGGGCAATTTTGTTTAGATTATTCAAATTCAATTTTGAAGTATGACCAAGTGGAGAGTGATCAATACCATTATTCTGATTCTTATGAGTCTGAACTCATTTAGCCAGGACGGCAATGCAGGTATCAATCAGGCTAATACAACGGTTCGCGGCTATTTTGATGCCGGCGTCAATTTGATGTATGCCGTTGGCGCTATACTCGGACTCATCGGGGCCATCAAGGTTTACCAGAAATGGAACCATGGTGATCATGACACGGGTAAGGTTGCTGCCGCCTGGTTTGGGAGCTGCATTTTCTTGGTGATTGTGGCTACCGTCTTAAAAAGCTTCTTCGGTCTTTAAATTCATCTATTTAATCCGTACTCTAATTTTTTTAAAATCATTTATGAAAACTATTTTCTATTCCGCACTCCTATGCCTACTGCTTATTTCCTGTAAAAAACAGGCTCCTACACTTCCTCAGACTCAGCCTTCTTCGGTTTATTATTCTCTGTATTCGGGTTATTTAAAAAACGCCCGGGCTCATCTCAGAAAAAACATGGCTGACAGTTCATTCATGTCTCTTGACTGGAATCAGGTTCTGCTGAGCAATGAAGCAAGCGCCTGGTATTTGCGGCTAGGATACGCAGGCCAGTCAATTGCGGAAAGATTTTTACTGCTCACGACCGATTCATTAGGAAACGTATCAGATGCAAGGGAGGTCAAATTAAATAAGGATCCGTTAATCGATTGGGCGTTTAACGGAACGATAGATTTGAGTGATTTGCAGGGGAGATTAATTTCCAGCAATAGGGTAACTAATGGCTATATGGCTGATGACCGGGTGCGGCAACCTGGAACTGCTTCAGTCAATTCGGTAGAAGATATGATGCTCATACCAGCTGGATCGGTGGAGGAACTTCCCGAAGTAATTGTCGTCGGGTACACGAGCGGAGCCCTTGGTTTAAATGATTATTTAATGCTTTCAGCTCTTTCCGGCGCAGGCGGTGCAAGTGGAGGCGGCGCAAGTTCAGGAGGAAGCGGCGTCGGCTCTACCGGAAGCGGCAATTCTTCAGGAGCCGGCGGTGCAAGTGTTCCCGCAAATTCAGGGCAGTATAGCTTACTCAGACCTGCAGGCGGTACTGGGACTCCTGTAACCCGAATTATAAGCAGCAGGCCAACGACCATTACCATTGACGACAGTTACAGCAAACCCGGGATTAATATTGCCGCTTACATGAGGTGTTTCTCTGCCGTGCCCGATCCGGGGGCCGTTTATTCCATGAGTCTGTTTGTGGATCTGCCCGTTAATGACGATCCCACGCAGGTTTTTAATCAGGCAAGCGGCGCTGTGGGCCATTGTTTTCTCGGATTGACAAAATCGGGCAGCGGGCAGACTATCACTCAATATTTCGGATTTTGTCCCACGGAAGCTCTGGTTGCCATTGTTGGAACCGTGACCGCTGGAAAAGTCGTTGACAACGGAGGCCATAAATACAATGCCTGCCTTGCAATCACTTTAAATGCCGGTCAGTTTGTTATAGCCATGAACAGCATTAAAAATTTATCAGGTTCAAATTATGATCTGAATAACTTTAACTGCGTAGATTTCTCCCTTTCGGTCATCAACAGTTTTCAGCAGACCACACCGATCATTCCCGAGCCAGTGGAAATGCCTGCAGCAGGGCTTTCCATAGATACGCCGCAGGGGTTGTACCTGACTTTACAGCATATTCAAAATACGGGTGGAGCTGCCCTGACTGCAAGCGTTTGGAATGCAGGGCCGAGTCATGGGGCATGTAACTAAAGCCATGGCAAACAGCATTTATAAGATTAATAAGGGAATTAATAAGCCGATTGAGTTTAAAGGTTTAAAGGCGCAATACATCTGGTATCTGGGCGGCGGGATACTCGTTTTGATGATCGTGTTTGCCATTCTTTATATTTTAGGGATGAATTCTTATTTGTGTGTCACATTGATTCTGGCTGGAGGGACAACTTTGTTTCTCCAGGTATACAGGATAAGTAATAAATACGGGGAGTTTGGGCTGATGAAGAAGATTGCAAAGCGAAGCGTGCCTGAGGCAGTAAAATGTTGGTCGAGGAAAATATTTACGAAGAACTGAAATATAATATTGAAAATAAAGCTGAAGTTTTAAGTAATGGGACAAGAAATTAAAATCAGGAATGCCAGTCTGAAAGATGTCGACGCTGTTGGCTGAAATGTCAAATCCTGGAGCTGGCAACCCAGGGGAAGCGAACGGATGCAAAGAAATTCTATTCAAAGCTGGGGTTTGAGCAAACACATGTGAAATTTGTGAAAGCGTTATAAAGTCAGTATTGTTTAATCGTGCAGAAGGGATCAGTGATGGAAAGAGATTTAACAGACCTATACCCTATTCTCGGAGTTCAAAATGATTGTATCCTTTCAAAGCAAGGGGATATAACCATTGGCTTTGCCGTCACGTTGCCGGAAATCTTTACCCTTTCAAATGAAGAATACGAAAGCTTTCACCATGCCTGGATCAAGGCAATAAAGGTCTTGCCAAAGCAATCCGTGTTTCACAAACAGGATTGGTTTATTGAAAGTAAATATGATTCTAATTTTGGAAAAGCAGGAACCAGTTTTTTAACGCGCAGCAGCGAACGCTTTTTTAACGAGCGCCCATTCCTGGATCACCGTTGTAATATTTTCCTGTCAAAGAAACCGGCAGGCCGAAAGCTTTCCTCCTCGGCCGTTTCTAACCTCTTTCGAAAATCCATTGTTCCGGAAGAAACGCTAAATGCTTCGTTGTTACATGAATTTTTGGACTTTGTCGGGCAATTCAAACGCATTTTGGAGGACAGCGGGTTTATTAAAATGAAAAGGTTATCTGATGAGGATCTCTTGAGCTCGTCCGCAAAGGCAGCTGTCATTGAAAAGTATTTCTTTCTGCTGGAAACAGAAGAACTTATCATTAAAGACATTGCTTTCCGGGACGGCATCCGGGTCGGTAATCAGATTTGCGCATTATATACCCTTTCCAATCCCAATGATCTGCCCTCCTTATGCGGCTCCCGAATCAATTATGATAAGTACTCAACCGATAAAACAAAATTCCCGGTCGGGTTCGCTTCCGTGCTCGGTCAGCTGCTCTCCTGCAATCATATTTATAACCAGTTCATTTTTGTGGAAGATCCCCAGAAAACGATCCGTGATCTGGAAAGCAAAAAGCTCAGGTTGCAATCCCTCTCGGCTTATTCACGCGAAAACGCTATTGCACGGGACGCGGTGAATGATTTCTTGAATGAGGCGGTGGCGGACGGAAAATTACCCATCAAAGCGCATTTTAATGTGCTGGCCTGGTCAGAAGACAAGGAAGATTTGAAAGATATCAGAAATGCCGTGTCGGCAGCTCTCGCCCAGATGGATGCGGTGACGAAGCAGGAGCTGGACGGTGCGCCTCAAATCCACTGGGCGGCCATACCGGGAAACGAGGCTGATTTTCCTATGAACGATACGTTCGACAGTTTTGCTGAACAGGCTACCTGCTTTCTCAACCTCGAGTCCAGCTACAGGAGTTCTGTCAGTCCTTTCGGCCTCAGGCTGGGTGACCGGTTAAGCGGGAAGCCACTGCATGTCGACATTTCGGACGAGCCTATGCAAAAAGGAATCATTACTAATCGGAATAAGTTCATTTTAGGTCCTTCAGGCTCAGGGAAAAGCTTTTTTACCAATCACATGGTCCGCTCTTATTATGAGCAGGGAACCCATGTCGTCCTTGTAGACGTGGGCCATTCCTATAAAGGTTTATGTGATTTGGTGAAGGGATATTATTTCACCTATTCGGAAAAAGACCCCATACGTTTCAACCCATTTTATATTGGTACTGCTGAGGTCCTGGATACCGAGAAAAAAGAAAGTATTAAAACACTGCTGCTGGCCCTTTGGAAAAAAGACAATGAAAGTTATGAGCGATCAGAATATGTCGCCCTGTCCATTGCGCTTCAGCTTTATTTTGAAAAACTGGAACCTGATAAGAATATTTTTCCCTGCTTCAATAGCTTCTATGAGTTCCTGAAATTCGATTTCGTAAAGGTGCTCGCCTCGGACCAGGTCAAGGATAAAGATTTCGATCTATCCAATTTCCTATATGTACTCCGCCCCTATTATGCCGGTGGAGAATTTGATTATTTGCTGAATGCCACGGAGAACCTCAATTTGCTGGGGCAGCGATTCATTGTTTTTGAACTCGACAATATTAAGGATCACCCAATTCTCTTTCCGGTGGTCACCCTGATTATTATGGAAGTTTTTATTTCCAAGATGCGAAAGCTAAAAGGCATCCGGAAAATGATCCTGATCGAAGAAGCCTGGAAGGCCATTGCCCGGGAAGGCATGGCGGAATACATCAAATACCTCTTTAAGACGGTGCGTAAGTTCTTTGGTGAAGCCGTAGTGGTTACCCAGGAAGTGGAAGATATCATCTCCTCTCCTGTTGTTAAGCAGGCGATTATTAATAATTCCGATTGCAAAATTCTGCTGGACCAATCCAAATATCAAAATAAGTTCGATCAGATACAGGAATTACTGGGTTTAACGGAAAAAGAAAAAGCCCTGATTCTTTCGATTAATAAGGCCAATGACCCTACCAAGAAGTATAAAGAGGTTTTTATCAGCCTCGGCGGGTTGCTGTCGCGTGTTTACCGGACAGAAGTCTCCTTGGAAGAATACCTGGCTTATACGACGGAGGAAACAGAAAAGATCAAGGTACAGGCATATACCCAAAAACTAGGAGGTATGGAAAAAGGGATTGCAGCATTAGTGAGCGATTTAACAGAAAAGCCCAAAACAATTTTATGAAAAAGCTGATTATTGTCGCATATCTTTTGATCGGGGCCGTAAATGTCTCCAACGCGCAATTCGTGATAGCGGACATCACCAAACTGGTTGTAACCAAAGTGATCAATGCAATTGATCTTGCAGTCCAGCAGGTCCAGAATAAAACCATTGTCTTACAGAATGCTCAAAAGGAACTGGAAAATACAATGTCCGAATTGCAACTGAATGATATTACAAATTGGGTTGAAAAACAAAGAAAGCTATATGCCGACTATTACCAGGAGTTATGGGAAGTGAAGCAGGTGATCTCGGACTATGATAAAGTGAAGTTAATTGTGCAGCTGCAATCCCGGATTGTTTCAGAATACAATCAGGCCTCCGCACTTTTTAAGCAGGATAAACATTTCACAGCGGTAGAACTCGATCATATGGCACAAGTCTATACCGGGATATTGAACGCCAGTTTGCAAAATCTGAATCAGGCGCTGCTCGAGGTGAATTCGCTCGTAACCCAAATGGACGATGCCTCAAGATTAAGGATTATTGATCAGGCTTCCGCTGGCATGCAAAGGAACTATAATGATCTGCAGAAATTTAATCAGCAGAATGTTCAGCTGAGTATGCAAAGAGCCCAAGAGGAAGGGGATATTGAGACAGTAAAGAGATTGTACGGGTTGGAGTAAGACCGAGAGATTCCGGGAACCTTTGCTTCCCATCCCTCCCGGCGTATGGAAGGGAAAGGAAGTCAACGGTGAATTTAATGAGCCATGTAATGTAACCCTTTATGAAAAGAATGTGGTTTATCTTATACACAAGTTGTACCCTCAGCCATGCTCGCGCGCAGGGGTTGGGCAATATTTTCTCGCAAAAGTCATCGGATCTGAAATCAGTTGCCAAGCAAATAGCGCTGCTGCAGTTATATATTGGTTGGGTTGAAAAGGGCTATAAGATCGCTCAGGAAGGATTGACTGAGATTGGAGAAATCAAGAAAGGGGAATTCAATTTGCACAGTATTTTTTTTAGTTCATTATCCACCGTAAATCCGGAGATCAAAAAATATTCTAAAGTAGAAATCATCATTTCGGATCAGATTTTCATTGTACAGAATTTTAAAAAGATCTTAGGTATAAAAAATCTGACTCCGTCTGAAATGAGCTGGCTGCAAACGATTTATTCAAATATGCTAAATGCATGTACCAATTCTCTGAATGAGTTGATGGATGTGATATCGGACAATGGCTACCGGATGCATGATGATGAAAGGATTAAAAGGATTGATAAGGTTTATGAAGTCATGGAAGATAAGGTCGTTCTGACAAAGCGGTTTACGGGCGACGTTTCGGTTTTGTCCGGACAAAGATTGGCGGAAGAAAATGATATTGAGTCCTTACAAAATTTGGAATAAGAATGAAAAAGATGGTCGTTCTGGTTTGGTTTGTTTTTGGGCTGGGTTCTTTGAACTGCGAGGCGCAAAGTTATGAGCTCCAACGGCTCGTGCTGGATATTGAAAAGCTGGCGCAATTAAAAAGTATATTGACCGATCTGGAAAAAGGCTATCAAATATTGGAAACCGGGTATTCAACTATTAAAAATATTTCGGAAGGCAATTTCAATCTGCATAAAGCCTTTCTGGATGGATTGCTTGCGGTCAGCCCTTCGGTTCAAAAGTATTATAAGATCGCCCAAATTATCGATTACCAGTCTAGGATTGTTTCAGAATACAAGGCTGCGCTAAGCAGGTTCAGACAAGACAGCCATTTTAATCCGGATGAAATTGTATATATCGGGAACGTATATGATAACCTGGTGGATAAATCAGCAAAGAACCTGGAAAGTCTTTTAAATGTCTTAACCGCCGGGAAACTAAGGATGAATGATGCGCAAAGGTTGCAGGCAATTGACGGGATATACGGTGATACGAAAAATCAGTTTTTATTTCTCCGGCAATTCAATAACAGTACGCAATTATTAGCAGTCAATCGCTCTTTGGAAGCAGGCGATGCCGAGACGCTAAAAAAGCTTTATGGTTTAGAATAGAATTTGAATTAGCGCATTGGTTTTGATTTAAGTGCGAGTGAAAAAAGTGAGTATGAAAATCAAATTGATATTTTGCAGCTTTGCAATATTTGTCTTACCCTATTTTTCCTTTGCCCAGTCAGGAATTGCCAACGACGTCAAAGGGTTACTAAGTGTGCTGGATACCATTTACGACCAGATGCTTCCGCTCTGCAGTTCCCTGATCGGTGTCGGAAGGGGAATCGCGGGCTTTGCGGCCACCTGGTATATTGCCGCCCGTGTCTGGCGGCATATTGCCAATGCAGAGCCGGTAGACTTCTATCCACTCTTCAGGCCGTTTGTCTTGGGATTTGCAATCCTCATATTCCCTTCGGTTATCAGTCTAATGAACTCGGTATTGCAACCCACGGTCTCAGCAACCAACGCCATGGTTTCAGATTCCGATCAAGCCATCGCTCTCTTGCTAAAGCAGAAGGAAGCGGCGGTGGAAAATTCGAATTTCTATAAAATGTATGTCGGGCCGAATGGAAACGGGGATATCGACAAATGGGAGGAATATTCGGGGGCCGCGGATGACGGGGTATTTTCCGGAATAAGCAATTCGATCAAATTTGAAATTGCGAAAGCTTCCTACAATTTCCGCAATGCCATTAAAGAATGGCTGAGTGAAATTTTGCAACTGCTGTACGCAGCCGCCTCGCTTTGCATCAATACCATTCGGACCTTTTATCTGATCGTGCTGGCCATCCTCGGACCTCTCGTATTTGGGATCGCTGTATTTGACGGGCTGCACCATACCCTGAGTGTCTGGATAGCGCGGTACGTCAACATCTTTCTCTGGCTGCCGGTCGCAAATATTTTCGGAAGCATTCTAGGAAAGATAGAGCAAAATATGATCCAGCTCGACATCAACCAGATCCAGGCCAATGGTGACACCTATTTCAGCTCAATGGATACCGGGTATCTGATGTTCCTGATCATTGGCATCATCGGCTATTTCACCGTTCCCTCGATTGCCAACTATATTGTCAATGCAGGTGGCGCGGGTGCTCTGCTTTTCAAATCCAGCCGGATTTTCAGCAGCGGAACAGGGGCAATCGTAAGAGCAACAACAGCCGGCATGGGCGTTGCGAGCGACGCTTTGGTCAGTGGCGCCACCCGCATGAACGAAAGCATTTCAAGTTTAGGATCCGCTGATTGGGAAACCGGCAAAACCAATACCCATATGAAAGATAAAATAACCGGAACTAAAAACGAATAACTGATGTTCAAAAAAGCGCATGCTATTGATTCGGCTTTTCAACTTGTCCGCTCTTTCTGTCTGTCCGTGGTCATACTCTGCGGCCTTATCTGTTGCTTGGTGCTATATGCAAGTCACAAAACCGTGAACGAAGCGCAGTCCCGGATCTTCATCCTGGCCAACGGAAAAGCCCTGGAGGCCTACGGCGCCGACCGGAAAGATAATATTCCGGTGGAAGCCCGGGACCATATAAAAACCTTTCACCAGGATTTCTTTTCGCTGGACCCAGACGAAAAAGTGATTAACAGCAATATCACCCGGGCGCTGTATCTGGCGGACCGGTCTGCCAAGAAGCAGTATGACAATCTGAAGGAAAGTGGCTATTACAGCAATCTGATCACCGCCAATATCAGCCAGCAAATTGAAGCCGATAGCATTGAAGTGAATCTTGATACCTATCCCTACCATTTCAGATTTGCCGGTGAGGAAAAATTGATCCGGAGTACCTCAATTGTTACCCGCAATTTAATTACAGAAGGCTTTCTCAGAAATGTAACCAGGTCAGATAATAATCCGCATGGGTTCCTGATTGAAAAGTGGATGATTTTGGAAAATAAGGATATTAAAACGGAACTCAGATGAAGAAAAAAATAATCCAATATAAACGACTCATCTGCGAGTGGTTGAATAAACGCTGTCAGGAGTGGTCGACAAGGAAATTAAGAGTAATCCTCGTCATTTTCATTTCGATTGGTTCTGGTGCTTCTTTGTATTTAGCTGAAAGAGCGATTGTCAGGAGAACAGATTTTGCTGTTTTCAGAAGAAGCGAAAGCTCTAGGCTTCTTATGCCTCACGCATATCCAGATTACCATGTGCAGCGGTCGAAAATACTGTTTCGCAGAATTGAGCAATACAAGAAGTATCTGGATAGTCTTTCAACCCATGACACTTCAAAATACAAGGAAGTGCTGAAATCAAATCCCCATGTCCTGGAAAATATCCAATCGATTGAATCCTTATTTGGTCAACTCATTAAAAAATAAATTATGCAAGCTATTAACGGTTCTCCAGCATTTATCAAAAAACGAAATTTCCTATTGATCCTTCCGGTTCTTTCTCTTCCTTTTTTAATTATTCTCTTTTTTATTCTGGGAGGCGGCAAAAGCAAGACTACATTGTTTAGTGGTCAAAAGCAATCCGGACTCAATCTTCAATTGCCGGATGCGCACTTTGATAAGAAAAAGGAGCCGGATAAGCTGGGGCTGTATGAAGCTTCCAATAAAGATTCCATGAAAAGGCGAATGGCACTTAAAAATGATCCTTACCGGGTGGATTCTTTAAAGGAGGAAGCACCGGGATTGGGAAAGCCTGACGTACTCAAAAACATCCTGGACAAAACATCTGAACGGTTTCCGGGCCAGGACTTAAATAAGTTAAACGCTCCGCTAAACAACAATCAGCCGTCTGCCAATAAAGAAAAGGAACTGATGGATAGATTGAACAAACTGAAGGAACTGATTGACAAACCCTCTATGCCTAAATCAGAAGCTACAAATAAAGAAGCTATGACTCCGGAATATCAACCGGCCGAAAGAACCCCGAATCTTCCCCGCAATATGGAAAGTAGCAATGAGACCGATCCCGAAATGAACCAACTGAATTCTATGCTGGATAAGGTAATGGCGATTCAGCATCCGGAGCGCCTTACTGACAGTATACAACAGGTTTCTCTTAAACATCGGGAAAACAGTTTTTCTGTCAAATCAGAGGAAGAAAACTCAATAGGTAACGATCACCATGATTTTTACGGATTATCCGATGTGCTGAGCATAACGAGTCAACCAGTGAATACTATTTCTGCAATCATTCCATCATCGCAGACCCTGGTAGCGGGATCAACCGTAAGATTAGAGTTGACTCAGGATATTTTTATTCAGGACGTACGGATCCCCAGAAACCATTTTGTTTATGGAATTGCGAGGCTTAACAACGAACGCCTCCAGATAGAGATTCATTCCATTGCTAATCAAGGCAATATTTTCCCGGTAACACTTACCGTTTATGATCTCGACGGGCTGGAGGGGATTTTTGTACCCGGAAGTATAACCCGGGATGCCTCCAAGCAGGCAAGTGACCAGGCGATTACCTCGCTTGGCCTGGAATCTCTTGATCGCTCAATTGGCGCGCAGGCAGCAGGCGCAGGGATTCAAGCCGCAAAAAGCCTGCTCAGCAAAAAAATAAAGCTTGTAAGAGTAACAGTTAAATCGGGATACCAGGTTTTGATAAAAGATAATTCAAAACATTAACCCCTTCAAATAAATATTTATCTCTCAAACTAAACGCCCTATGAAATCTTTTATGCTTTTTGTCAGCCTGTTTTCTGCAGTTATTGGATTTGCACAGACGGCAATCGTTTCTGATACGCTGACCATCACCTGCAACAAAACAACGAACCTCCTTTTTAATTATCCCATATCGGCCGCGGACAAAGGCTCCAGGGACATCTCCATACAAATACCCAAAGGAGTCGAAAATGTATTGCAGGTTAAAGCGATCAAGCCAAATTTTTCATCAACCAGTTTATCAGTGATTACGGCAGACGGCCAATGTCATTCCCTTATCATACTATATGCCACGGAGCCGCCGGCATTGGTTTATTCTTTTGGTAAGGATTCGACTGTATCATTTGCCGCCCACCATTCAAATCCATCTGAAATTCAGAGCGACCTGCGGACACTATCTGGCGAGCCAGGTTTCCTTTATCATTGCTCAAGAAACGAAGGGATAACCTGGATCTTAAGATCAATTTACATACACAATCAGGTTTTATGGTTTTCCTTTCTGGTTCGCAATCGCTCAAACATTGATTTCAACCCAGAAAACATTCAATTTTCCCTGGAGGACAGAAAAAAAACCAAAAGAATGGCAGTACAGGAACGGGAACTATCCCCTGAACATGAACCGCGGGTTCTCCCAATTAAGGGAAATCAATCCCAATCCTTTTCAGTCAGCTTCCATTCTTTCACGATTCCAAGGAATAAGGTTTTGATTGCAGAAATGAAAGATTTCAGTGGCCGTCACCTTGTTATGAGGATCGGTCACCGTTTATTACTACGTGCAAAACAATTTCATCATCAATAAATTAATCCAAATGGAAAATGATTCTGCCCCAACAAAGGAGAGCGCCGAAAACATTTTCACCGGTCTCCAGGAACGTAACAACTGGTTTGTCGTTGATCAGCACGAACCTTCAATTGAAAAAGGAAATGTCCACAGCTTCGCCACGCAAAAGGAAGCCATGCATTTCATTAGAACCCACAAAGAAGAGCCGCTCAGGCTATTCAATGCAGAAAGCGTCACAGATCTGTTAGAGCAGGCAAAAGCCAGGGACGATTTTAAATCTGAATTATCACAATTAAATACATCTACTATGAATCTACAAAATGCCGGAGAATTACGCACTACCCTCATTAAACTGGGATTTGAGGATAGCCTTTACCAAAACCTGCTGGTAAATCTGGAGAAAGGAGAGAAAGCCTTCACCCTGACAACGGCTCAGGTATTTCAGCAGGATCAGTTACAGGTTGAAATCCATTTTCGCAAAAGAGAGAATGAAGACCGGTACGATTTGTCCAGGTACAAAGCAACCCTGCAAAAACCTGGTGAAGAACCCCGGTCACAAAACTTCTTTTTCGGAAAAGGAAATGCAGTAACTGATACCCAACAGGCGTATAATCTTCTGGACGGACGTTCCGTATTATTATTTCCAACCAATAAAACCGGCCAGGAATATGAGGCCTGGCACAAACTCGATTTTGATCTTAAAGATGAATATGGAAATTACCACGTAAAGCAATACCATAAAAATTATGGTTTTGAGCCGGCTAACGCATTGAACAAAGTGCCTTTACCTCCAATGGAAGCCCAACAAATCCGGGATATGATGACTGACCTCTACCGGGGAAACCTTCATGCCATTCAATTGGCAACAAACAGCCCTGGAACAACCTATTACCTGAGCGCTAACCCTCAATTTAAGTCCATTGACATTTACGGTGCTGATAAGAAATTACTTTCCAAAACTCAGGTCGAACAGCTAACAAATCCCGGTAACCTCGAATCCAGGAAGATTACCCCTACAAGGCCGGTACACACGCCTGCTCCTTCGATGGGTCATGATGCGCAGGCCCCCGAAAAAAAAAATGAAAAAATACAGAAACAACAAACCGGCAATTCGCCCGAACTAAAGAAAGCAAAGGCAAAAGATTTGAAAACGGCTAAAACCGCAGCCCTTCTGCCTAAGAAGCGCTCTGACCGGCATAAGGGGTTATCGATATAGTAGAAACGAATCATTTTGAAACAAAATTCACCATGGATATCAGGAGACAATTGATCGGGTTTTGTGATAAGATCTTGCAGGATCCTCATGTCACTCCAACCCATATTGCCCTTTATCTTGCTATTTTCCTGGAATTTCTGATTCAAGAAAATTCTAATGAATTAAATATCGACCGGGATATTCTTATGAACCGTGCCAAGATCAGCGGCCGGGCTACCTATAATAAATGCATGCACGAATTAAATGACTACGGCTACATAAAGTATACGCCTTCCTTCAGTTCATTTTTAGGGAGTATGGTGTACCTGATACAACTTTAGTCATGAAGAAACAAATGGGAGAAGGACGCAGGCTCTGCAGGAGTGCAACCTGCCAGCGATACCATTTGCAAGGCGGGGATAAGCAAAAAAGGAAGGCCTGGAAACAGGCTTTCCTTGTTATTAGAAACTAATCAGGTTCAGGACTATCAAATGGAGTGTTCGCGTCCAATTCCTTTTCGACTATCACAAAAGATCGATGATGGCCAAACATGAATTTTATACTTATCGGACTAACAGGAGATGAAATCGGATTTACATGAGCCCCGCAAACCCACCTGTATGTAAATTTTCCGGGTCCCGGCAAGCATCCATATCAGCGGGCCATTGGATGAATCAATCTTTTCATCTAAGAATAATCATTATTGAATAATTACTCCTAATGATATATTGCAATTAGAACAACAAGTATGTTAGTTGCGACATAAATTGAGAAGAATAAAAATGGATTAATCGCATTAATCCTATTCATAAGATGTTTCTTCCTAATTCCCTTTATCCTCAATCCAAACAAATTTGTATCTGAAATAGGAATTTCTATTTTTTTCCTTATATCATCAAGTTCTAAGGAAATCGCTGAGAAGGCAATAATTAGAAAAATGGCAAAAATCGTTATATCATGCAGTCCATCAACAAGGGTAAGCTTTGGAGTTAGTGGTAAAAAACTTTCTATAATATATTTATTGGCAATAGCGGCAAATAATCCCCCTACGGGCAATCCGAATCTTGGTTCCACATGTTCTATATTTAAAAAAAGTGCAACAAAGGAAACTAAGAAAGCAATATACATCCCGGCAAAAAGCTTCCAGAATATGAAAAATGGACTTTCGCGGTGAATAGGTACCTGAAAGGAAAATACGGAATGATTTTTGGCCTTCTTATCAAACTTTTCATAAGTTATATTTTTTGACGTATAAGCTGTATCAGGAATCCACCCACTTTCAAAATTATTTATATCCTGGAAAATAATTGGGAGCCTATTTATATGGAAAATTAGTTTACTTGAGTCATACGCCGGGGTATAAATATCAATACTTAGGCTTTGATCATCAAAAGGGTAGCCTGTAACGTTCCAATTTTTATCAATTATACAATTAACCTCTAAGGCTAAATTCTTTTCATTGTTAGGTTTGTCATCTGTCAGATAAACACGGTTGATATCAGGTTTTCTTTTTGTATTCCGGATTCGAATTAGGTTTGCGTAGTCTGTTATACTAGAACCGTTAGATGAATCCTGATAATCTATATAAAGGAGGAAATCAATTGAATATTGCTGATCAGGGAAGTTAATATCAGATAAGCGAACTACCTCAGCATCAAATGTCGGAGCATCTGGCCCTGTTTCTCCGTTGGAAGTCCTTTGAATTTTCTTACAAGAGAGGAATAAAATACCAAGAAAAAATAGCAGTAAAAATTTTGTCATTTTAATATTTATTCAAATGCAAAAAATATACTCCTTACATTTTGATCCATTTATTCGTGTCCAGCCCAGGTAATCGCCAGCCAGAGATCGTCGATCGTGTGATCGGTCAAATAAAGACTCAGTGCTCCGGTAACCGGCGGCAAAGGGGCGAACGCGGCTTTGAGATCCCCAAAAAGGAAAGTTCCATACGCCGGATTCCTTGCAAGTGTGACTGCGCCTGATCCATCCGCTTTTGAAGAAACAGCCAGACCTGCCGGGGCCGGAATGTTGGGAGCAATCTCAGCGAAAACCTGCAGCTGTGTGATAGTGCTGGTCAATGCCCTCGACCAGTACGCATAGTGTTGCGTCAGCAGTGTAAAAGAAAGCGGATACGGACTTGCAGCTGCTGCTTTGAATTTCGCCCATTCAGAAGGGAATTCGTGTCTCATAGAGAAAAGCCGGACCGAGCCCGCCATCTTTGCATTCTTGATCGTCGTCTCCAAATTAGCCACAGCCGCCGTTTTCATCGCCTGACCGCCTTCGCGGGCCGTATATCGGATATGTAAAATAACATCTGTGATGGTATCGTAATCAAACTGCGGCAGGTCGATTGGAAGGCTCAACTGCCACTGACTACCCGCAACGCCGATCGCTTCGAAGGGAAGATAGCGTTCATCATTGAGGTTCGTTTCAAAAAGACCACTGTCGAACTGGGCCGAACTGGTAACAACTGTTTGCAGGGCGCCAAAATAATCATCAAACCGTATGTCGCTTGCGGCCATGCGGGCATAACCACTTGACACATCCGTATTAATCCGGATCGTCGATTTTTGCAGGGTCAGCGTGCAGTTGACGCTCGTGTAGGGTCCCGTAACACAGGGTATAGTAATGGCAACCGATTTAGCCCGGCGAAAATAATGACCGGGGCAGTCGAGGTCAAACAGTTCTTCCGGAATATTTACAAGGCAGGAACCCATTGACCGCAGTTGAAGCAGAGCAAGTGGCGCCACCTGCAGAAGACTCACGTGTTTGGTAAGTTCGTATTCGCGCTGGTTGAGATCGACGAAGGCCATCTCCATAGTCTTGAGATCGAACATCAGTTTATCTCCCGCAAGTAACCCTTCCGTCCCGTCGAGATAGTTATATTGAACATAAGAAAGGCCTGCATTGCCGAGTTCATTCTGTAATGCACGTTCGGCTTTTTTCGCAATTTCAAATCCCAGCTGAAAGGCGTTGTTATAGAGGGTTTTCGTCTCGCGTTTCATCCAGCTGTAAAAATCAACCGTTGTTTCCTTTACGGGATATCCTGCGAGTGCCTGTCCTTCCAGAAAAGTCACGATGTCTTTGGATTGTTGAATCTGGACCAGGTGGTTTTGATATTCCCTGGACGCTACCGCTTCCTGGATCTGTGCGCTGCGGAGTTGCCGGAAGACCAGGTTCATCTCTCCTCTTGCAGAATTGCTTTGATTGACCCAGTCCTGTGTCCGCCGTTCATAGCCACCTGCCTTTGAAGTCTGGGTCGCTTCTGAATTACATATTTCAGCCGCTCCACGGGACACATCGGCCAATGCATTTATAACCGCGTTAGCCTGCTGACCTCCCTCACTCACGGTAATCCCCACTCCCATTGGTTCGCCATCCGCGTCAAATTGCGGTATGGCACCCAGAACGGCTCCGACTGCGGAAAGAGCAGAGGCGATTCCATTCGCAATTTCCGCTCCCTTGATCAAATTGAGCTCCTGCACTTCATGTCCGCTGAGCGTCTGGATATTACCATCACTGACCGGCGCACTGGAAGAAATATCAATATTGACCGGATCGAAGGCCCACACAGGTTCACCTGTTTCATCAGCCTGGGAAAAATTAAACTGATCAAGTCCCGCGGCATCGAGATCGGTCAGTTTCGGAATCGTTTTTGTAATATCAGCTGTCTTACGTCCCAGTAGTTGCTGATAATAAGTATATCGCTGAACGGTATTATTCATCGTTTGTTCAATCGCCTGCTTTGCTTTGATCGCTTCCTGCCATTGAGAATATTTAATCATCTGCTGAAGTCCAAGAAGTGTGGATTCATTTTGAGAACGCAGAATCGATAATGATTCATTATCTTGTTTTTCGATTGCCGATAACAGGGCACTCCCAAGAGACTGTACAAAGCTGCAGATCTCCATGGCTTTGGAAATAAGATACCGAAAACGGACAAGTGGCAAAGGCTGATTCAGTCCGCTTACAATGGCGCTGACATCCAGACCTTCCGCCGTGGCGCGCACGAGAAGTGCCGGATCAATAGGTGGATCATAGAGAGGCAGGATCTGGAAAATGCCCTGCAGATTCAGGCTGTTATGAATGTTGAATAGCCGGTTGGCAACTGTGTCCCAGTAGGCAAGCAAATTTGAATTCTGGGGAATACAGAAATACAAGGCCTGACCGATACTGGGTAATATCTGCGTACCCGGCGGATTGACTCCCGGACCGGGAAGAGAAGTCAGATCAAAAGGAATATCTGTTTCAATATCGGCCAGGGTCTCACCGAAGTCATTCAGATTTTTTCCGCGAAGCTGGGCATAGGTCAGTGTGGTCACGGTCCCTTTCTTGGGTACGGGTTGTGGTTTGGGGCCGAGGATATTTGCTGCAAGAACATAAAGCTGCGTTGCCTCGTTGATCGTCTCGATTGTATACTGCTGAAACAGGGAATCACCCCAGGCGATTAAATTATCCAGATAGGCCATTACAGTTTTGAGCATATAAGCCGTTGGCCGAAACTTGGCAACCGCCCAGGGTTGGAAAGGTGTATTCTTCCATTGCTGGATACTGGCAACGGTCTGATCATGAAGAACAGGATCCGCGTTGGTGGAAAGATTAACGAGGATCTCTTCGATCGATTCGGCGTCCGTTTGTTGAAAGGGTTGAACCCGCCAGAATCTTTGCGGCGTGGGCCCATCACTGTTATCCGTCGGATTGAAAATATAATGAAACCAGTCCTGGGCATCCTGGAACCGCTGGTTCTGGCTCAGGTGTACGGCAATCAGAAGAGGTACATGAAAGAAAATTTCGTAGTTATAAATGGAGTACGCTCCGTTCACTGCGAAGTCCAGTTCTTTTACCGGATAGGGCTGTACAACTACGCTTGGATCCGGATTATAGGCAGCCGCAAAAAAATCCTCAAACAGGTAGGGCATAGGAAATCCGGAGCGAATCGCTAAAGAAACACCAGCGGGAATTGTTACTTGCGTTCCGTCATAAGTCAGGATCATGGTCGAAGCTGCTGAAAGAGTGACTGGTGTTCCGTCCGGGACTACTGTGTCCTTCGACGCAATATTCCATTGTATTCCGCTTGGTGAAGATGCAGGAATATTCCCAGGAAGCTGTACGGTAGGCGTTGTTGTTATAGAACCCGTGGATCCATCGGTGAAAACAACGGTTGTCGGATTGGGTAAAATAATACTGATTCCGTCCGGCAAAGTCAGCGGTGTTCCTGCGGTCAGGTTAATCGTTGATCCATCCGATAAAGTTACGGCGGCAGCGGCGAGCAGTATCGCTCTGGACGTATTTGCCCTGACAAGGATGGGATTGCCGGATACCGGAGAAGTGGGTGTGTCCGGTTGATATATCGTGTCAGCTGCCTGGAGCTCCGCGATCCCCCCGTCATCCAGATTCTGAATCAGATTCGCTACATAGGGATGGAAGTGGGTAAAAAACTGATAAGTGACATCTTTTATAGAATACGTTGTATATGGATTACCCGCGACCCAATGTTTCCCATCGTATTTCTGAAAGCGTCTGACTTTCTCATCGACAACATTATGAAAACTTTTTGCGGGAGTCATAGAATAGATGTTTTGAAAGTGGAGAGATTGATCTGAGTATTTTGCATTACGGTTTTGTTCAGCCCCTGTACTCCTACAAATCCTTTTGTTACAATCTGGTTGGTATTTACTGTATTGGCTGCGACCGCATTTGCCAAGACAGCTCCGCCCGCACCGATCCTGCTGGCACTATAACCGACGGTCGTTGCTGCATTAGTGAGCCAGTCAGTACGGTCTCCCACCTGATAGATGGCCCCGGTTTCTTCCGGGTCACCGGTCGGAACATTGAAATTATTATTGATAGCTACCTGATTGATCAACGGCAGGTCATTCCACCATTTATCGACAACAACATCGATGCCCGGCTTCTGAATTCCAACAATCCAACCCGGCCACTCTTCAATCGTGACTTCAGTCACATCGGGTTGTACAAAGAACGTGCACTCATTATTTGTAATGCCGCCACCTGGACCTGCAACATTTTTATCTTTATAAAAGAATGGACTGACAAGGGCACCCCCTTCCTGATAAAGCAATTCGGGCGTAAGTAAAAATGGCGAACTGGTGGGGTTAGAGCAGGGGACGATGTCATAATTATTTACTGTCTGGAGCAGGACTTCGTGTGATTCAGTATCAGATCCGTTTGTACTCTGGCTTCCGACGAACCAGACTTCCAGTGAATCGGATCCTGCCCAGGCGGTCGCATCTGTCTGATAAGCGGTATAAAGATTACGTGGACCTAGCTGACCATATTTAATTCCGAAATCAGGGTTTCCATTTTTACTCGTTACCCAAAAACTGTATGTATCTCCTCCACCCTCTTCTGAAGGATCAGGAAAATCCAAATGAATTCCAACCGGTCCTTCAATTCCATAAGCATCTTTGGCTTCCTTAGATGTATGCAGAAAAACCTGCGATTTATCAAACTGAAATCCGACGGTAACCGGATCATACTGGTTGGGATCGCTGCAAAGTCTTGCACTCCAGGCCCCTTGAAAATATTCGCTCCAGTTTAGCTGAACCCTGACCTGTGGCAAGGGCGCCATCGCCTGCAGGTTGGAAGACAGGGTTGAAAATTTCATATCCTGGAGCGTTCCGTCGGTAATTGACGGTGAACCCTGCTGCTGGCTCTGGTTCAGAAAAGTCACCCAGAACAAATTGATCCTGTGCCTCCATGGCACAATCGCGACGTGATCACCATCTACAGGCGCTGTAATCTGAAGCCATTCCGACCATACTTCATTTTCATAGGTCCGGTAAAAATATTGATGGGGATGTCCATGGGTGCGACCGACCACATGCAGGATATCATCTGCATACAACTGATCTCCTGCATCCGCCGGGGCCGTCTGCTCCAGATAGGTAGCGACGATATCCAGTCTCGCCCTGGTTTCCAGGCCCTGCAGATATTTGTGAAAAGCATCTTCTACGAGGTCACTGGTGATATCGCCTTTTAATAGCTCTCCTTCGAGCGATTGAAAAAGATCGGTTTTGTCCAGCCTGAGTTCCGGTACCATCCAGTTTTCGGGATACAGAAATATTTCACGGTTTGCTTCCCATACCCTATACCGCTTCATCCAGGCCCACCAGTCGGTGTTGAACGCACTAGGAGAAATATCCTGTTCAGGACTACCGTGATCGTTTTCCAGATCGAGCAGGCATCGTTGAATAAATGTCTGAACAGAAGAGAGCGCGAGCCTTAGACGCGAGGTTTGAACCACAGGTTCCATACCCGGATCTACCAGGAAATATTCAAATAACTGTTCCTCGTTTTCCAGTAGCAGATCACGAACTATATAGGCAACAAGTGCGTCGCGTTTTTTTTGGCGCAACGGATCAAAAACAGATTTTGCAACCGGCCTCCACACATCATCGCTATACTGGGCTCTCACGGCGTTGCGCAGATCACCTGCAATGCCAGGTCCCGGATCAGTTACAGCAGTCATTCTGGACGGTGCTACAATTTGTGTCGATTTGATCATACTCGATACCGGTAAACCGACTGTCTGGATAACCTGCAATGCTTCCCAGATCCGACGAATCCCTTTATTGTTTGCAAAGTCTCCCACAGCTTTTAACTGAAGGTTTGGTCCCGCGATGGTTTGTTGTAGAAGTCCGAACTGGGTAGCTGTATCGCGAATAATTTGCGGGTCACGACGAGTGAGATTTCCCAGTATGGTCCATGGCGTTGTAAGATCCTGATTTGTTGTGCCTGAATTCAGAACTTCAGTGAAAGTTTGTCCCACCTGTTGGAAGACATAAATAAGTGTGTCCGAACCGCCAGCCGGCCCCTTTTTCAGATCAGCATAATCGGCAAGCACGAGAAATTGCGAGAAAAGCCCGCGCGCTTTGGCTGCTGCACCTGGCTGGCCGGTCATAGATTGTGTAGGCAGGGCACTGAGCCGGAAACCCGCGTACTGATCCGGATGGGCCGAGAACCACGCAACTTCTGCTTCATCCAGATTAATGCCCGTGATGAGTTGAATGGCTTTTGAAAGTAAGATCCGGGCGTTGGTAAATCCGTCAATGGCTGATTCAGGATAAAGTAGCAAATTACCTAATGATCCTTTTGAAATCGTTTCACCCTGAATAAACAGCGTCGCCCCACCACCCGCGCCAAGACTTGTAAAGTCAATTGTAAAATGATAGGCTACACCGCCCTGCAGCGTTACAAACTGACTGGCTTCATCAGCAACTTTAACAGCCGTATAGTTAATGACCGGATTGGTAATTGCCGAAACAGAAGAAGGTGCATCGATACTTAAAACACATTTTGCTCCAATATTCGCGAGTTCGGCAAAAAAACGGTAGGGCCCGTCTACAGGCACCTGCATAAAGCCCTCGAAATGCGCACTTGCGGTGATGGCCGGATCAGCATTGCTGCTATCCGTCACGTCTGCTCCCGCTGCAATTACCGCACCCGTTCCGATAACCGGACCACTCTGATCGGGTGAAGAATAAAAATTTGCACTGAGACCCGGAAAGCCGAGAGCGAGAAAAGCTCCCTGCACGGATTTGCCGGGCCTGGTGGGGTCGGCTAACAAACTGATATCTGAAAGTAACGATGAAGTAAGTGTAGGATCGGAAGAAAGGTTTGCAGAAAGCGCCTGTGTTATCAGTTTGATCGAAAGAGTTTGTGCAAACAACGGAGAAAATATTTTGACAAGTTCAGCTTTGAAGGTCTTGAGCATTTTCGACGAATCCAGTCCCGCGTAGATCGCTCCACTGTCGTCCAGCAGACTGTCCCATGTAGCCGGAAGCACGGGAGTTTCCCACCCGCTAGCCTGAGTTTTATAGAAACTCAGGAATTGTGTACGAATAGAGGTGAGTAGTCCCGCCATAACCGGAGCTGAAGGATTGGCTGCCGGAATTACAGCATTCAGTATGATCTGTATTTGTGTTGTCAGGATGCCCTGGTAGGTCAATGTCTGCGTCTGGCCAACCGGATCATAATTCAACTGAATCTGCGGAAAGCTGCTAAAGAGCGCGGGGTCAATGGCCGATGCGGGAGTTACTGTGGCCTGCACTGCCTGATAGGTTTGTAAACTCGTCCAGAGTCCCAGCGTAAAGGATAAAAGTTCATTGAAAGCGGGAAGAGACTGATTCTGAAGATCGGTCAGCACGGCAGCAAAATCGGCTGAACCGCTGGAAGCAGAAAGCGTCATCAGCGCATTGGGTGTAAGTACGCCCCGATAGACAGCCCATTGAACATTATGATCCGTATCATATCCCGTTTCAAATGCGGGATCTGATGGCTGTGTTACAAAAACTATAGGAGCAGCCACTGTCCGGCTGGCCTCATATTGTATTTCGCCTGACCAAACACCAAGCAGGTTCGTTATCACTGTATCAAATGCCGGTTTGGCTGCTGCCTGAATCTGGCCGAGCAGGGTTCCAAAGAAAACAGCATGGTTGATGTTTGTCAGCTGAGTTTTCTTCCAGTCGGGTAAAACGCCCATATATGTAATGGTCTGCATTTGCAAAACCTGATCATAATTAAAGCCGATTTCGGGAAAGGCTGTGAACGCAGTAGGGTTGATTTGATTTCCAGGGGTTATTCCTGATTGTGATACGGTGAAGGAACTGATATTTGTCAGCAGGCTGGTTGTCGTTTTCAGTAAAGCTGCGGGCAGCAGGCTGGAAATTCTCTGCTGGATCGCATCATCGGAGAGACCATTCAGATCTGCCGGAACCGCATTGGCCGACTTTATCTGAAGCAGGCCCGAAGAAAGAGACTGCGCGAGGGCCATGACTGCATTTTGATCCACACTGTATTTACCTACCGGGTCGAACTGATGCAGCAGCAGGTACCTGAGGTCTTCCATGGAAAAATTGCTTGCTTCAACAAGTGTTGCTTCGCGAATGAACTGATTAGTTTGGTTGAATAACAGATCGTCCTTTAAAAGATTTAGCGGCGTTCCGGTGGGTGCGGCAAAGGGATTAATACTATTGCTTGCAGGATTCGTATTAAACGGGTCCACAGCCATTCCCTTAAGCGCAACAAAATCGGTAATGCTGAGATTCAGGCTGGTGGCGAGTAAATGATAGCGATAAAGCAGAGACAAATTCACAAGAGTAAAAGCGGCGACCTGCACCGGCTGTCCGTTAACAACCGCAGCAACTGTATTGACCGCTGTACCGGCGTCAGCGAGTATGGCTGTGACATCGGTAGCAGAAAGCCCGAGTGCTCCCTGAATACCCGATTGGTGCATCGAAAGCGCATCAGTAGGTGCGCCCGGAAATTGCCCGAGTGGATCGTCAAAAGCCGGGTCGATATTCAGTACAGCCGAAGTAAGAAAAATCTGGGCATACAGCGGATTATTTCCGGTCGTAGAAATCGGAGCCCAGAGTGGCAGAAGGGCTATTTTTCCCGTCGGTGCACTGGTATCCGTTGATGCGGATGAGTCTGAAAATCCGGTTGCAAGACTACTGAGATGGGCCATATAGACGAGCGCCGTTTTCCAGGCCGCACTGAATGCAGTGCCAAATCCCGCATTCGTTGAAACAGGTAATCCGCCAAGACCGGGCGCGAAAAATAGTTGAAGCGCCTGATCGGTCTCGTCCATACTCCACCCGGTCTTTTTCCAGATGCGAACGAATAAATTGATCTTCAAAAAATCGGCATTCTGGACCGCAGAGCCATCGGCATAAATCAGGGTAGTCGTTGTAAAATTGCAACCACTGTTGCTATCGGCCAACACGAGAACTTTTTTAGAATAGTTGGGTGGAAGCAACGCTTTGAGCCAAACGATGGCATCGAAGGTCGAAGCCGGATTGATTGATTTATATTGTTGTGTGATGGCAGCAAGCGAAGTCTCAAATGTCGTTTTATCTGCGGCGCTCAGTGCCGGAAATCCAGGCTGGCCGGTATAACTGAACGCGGTACTCAGGTTTATTCCAAAACGCTGCAGCTGGAAACTGATAGCCGCCAGGGAAGGATTGATAAAACCCGTTGTAATCAGTGAGGTCAAATCATTGTAACTAAGTCCCAGATACTGAGATAGTGTTTTTGCCCCCGCCAGGGAATTATAAGTAAAATTAGGCGGTGCAGCAGGATAAGTTCCACCACCCAGGGCGATGGCTTCGCTTGGATAACTATACAGAAGAAACCAGGAAGTCAGTGGATTTGGGTCGGTGTACAGCGCATATTCTCCAGGAGAGATCCCGAGCGTCTCTAAAAAAACAGAAGAGCGGTAATAAGGAAGAGCATTGGCATCAGTAAAAAGCTCCAATTGATCCACAGGTCGAAAAACCTCCAGTACTTTCACCAGTGAAATGGTAAAATAAGAATAAAAACCACGGACTGTTTCCAGCCAGAGATCAAAGGGAAGTCCAAGCGGATATCCAAAAACGGGATCGGCTTTCATCAGTGTGGCATAGGCCGATGGCAGGATATGCTGGGGCTCGGCAGTAAGGTCATCGGTGGTTGCAGAACCGGTATCATAAGCAACGCCGCCGTCGAGTACGCCGTGACTAACATAATACTCGAGAATCTCATTTACGATATCGATATAAGGCATCGCGGTATTGGTGTTCTCGCAGGTCAATGGCAGAGCACCCAGATCTGCACGGCGACTCGGTATCTGGCCGGCTCCCGGACCAATTTTTGAATCCAGGCTTCCGATAAGTACGTCCAGCGGCGTATATCCCTTTCCGTTAGAACCCGATTTGCCCATGAATTCCAGGAGGTCGACGAAATAAGCCGCTGGGCTTAACACTGAACGGCAGTCATCGCACTGGCAGAAATCCATCGAACCAAATAGTGTCTGCATGGACGGAAATTGTTCGATGATCGAATTTTTTGCCGTCTGGACAGCCTGAGGAGACGAAGAAAGCGCATACACGGGAGGGTTAGTATCCAGGCTTTTAGCTGTTGAAAAAAAGTTGAAGGTCACTGCACTGATCTGCTGAGCTTTACGATATACCAGATCAGCCTCACTCCTGGATGGAAAAAGGTCAGCATATTTATTCATAAAATCAGAGCGTGTATACGCTGCGATATCGGCTGCAGATGTAAAACCCTGTTGCAGGGTGACCTGCATGGATTCAGTACTGGGCGTCGTCTGATAAAGCCGGTGCAGATTTTTTAGTTGTGTAGTATCCGTTGCATTGAGAGCGGGCAGGGTATTTTTCGACGACTGAATAAACGCATTGAGTGGCGTGCGCCCAAGCTGGTATCCTTTTCCAACAGCTGCTTTGAGAAAAGCAGAAACGGTTCCATTGGAATTTCCGAGTGGAATCGTATTTTTTTCTACCATACGCGCAACGGACTGCGTGGGAAAACTTACACGCACTTTGCGGGCCAGGTCTGCCGCATATGCTTCCGTCTGATCCGTCGTACTACCAGTGTATGCCGGCGGGAGGGTCACACCGTTGAAGGCGTTTTTCCAGGTAGCATTATCGTAATAATCTTTTTCCGCGAGTTGCGATATATCTGAGCCGGCACCAATATCCTGTTGGATTTTTTGACTTAAGACCGGGTTATTCATCGTCAGATAAAAACATTTGCCCTGGATCTGAAGCGCAGATAATTCTGCTGCCGGGATTTTTAGTGCTTCTGCTTTCTGCCAGAAATCATCTCCGGGATCCGGCTCACTGAAAACGAGGTCCTGGAAAGCGGCCAGTTGTGTGGCATCGGATATCGCAGCAGCTTTGAACAGGTCTCCCACTTTTGCAACCCCACCGGCCGTCGTCAGAGTCAATCTATAGCTTGTAGCAAAACCGTGGAATGCATTAGCCGAATTGCTGATGTCTTGGGCTGAAAAATTAATGATGCCCGCGGTCTGCGCTTTTTGCAACGCAGCGGTTACAGTTGCCTGTGAGATCAGCGATAGTTGCGCAGGATCCGACGGAAAGCCTGCACGCAAAAGTGCATAGAGCAGATCGCTGCCCAGTCCCGTGGTCGCAGCAAGCTGGGCCGAGGTCGCAGCCAGTGCAAGAAGACGTGCATCCCATCCGGTATTCTGGCTGAGTAATGTTAAGTCACGCTGTGAATTGCTCTCCTGTGCCTTTGCAAGATTTCCAACACCGCTGCCTCCGATCACCGTTTGAACGTCAGCAGCGAGTCGTTGAAATTCTGAAGTCAATGGAAGTATACCAGCAGGGGCAACGAGATTCAGCGCTTTCTGATTCGGGGCTTTATAAATTACAGATGACAGTGTTGTTTCTACTCCTTGCGCATCTACGGCGCGAACTTCGAGATTGACGCCCGCAGCCGGCGGCAGATAGGTCAGAGCATACACCCCACTGGCATTCGTTTTGGTTTCAGCCAGCTTCGTGGCAATTCCACCAAAGCCAATCGAATAAAGTCTCACTGTTACTCCCGAACCGACTAGTCCATAATCCATTACCAGTAAACCACTGACATGAGACTGGTTAGTTCCTGCCAGAGAAGCTGAATTGTTGAGCAAGGCGAGGGTAGCGGCATCGACCAATCCGGTGGCGGGAAGGTTCACACTGGCCTGGTACTGCTTTATAGCATCTGCAGTACCCGTTCCATACAAACTGGCGCCTGTCTCAGCCGGTGGAATGAGAAGTCCGATTTTACCAAGGTTGCTTTGCAATGTTTTCACTTGATCTCCGGTGGCATTTGTTGCGAGGATGGGTTGGATGGAAGATTTAATAGACATATGATGAGGTTTAATAATTTCAAAAATGAGCTCCGATACCCGCTGTCGCCTGAAAGCTGGTTGTTGTTCGCTGAGACGGATCTGTTGCACCCGGATCTTTGGTGATATTCACTCCCGCATTGCCCACAAGGCTCACTTTCAGTCCTTGGGGTCCAGCAAGTGGATTGCTGGGTTTCAGTTCAAAAAGTGGTACTTCAGCCTGCAGGATACCAATCCCTATTACAGCCTGCGTACCGCTCAGGCTTGGGGGTCCGGTTGGACCATATGCGGTTGTCTTTGAAGTTTGTACACCAACACTTACTGTAAGAATTGAAAAGATGGCTTTAGATTTATCGCCGGCTCCGACCGATACGGTTACTGCAGTTGCGCCTATGGACGCGGAGTTTTGCTCAACCTGCGTCTTTGGACCGGGTGCTACCGGAACTGTCTGTTGGTTCTGAGCCTGAAACTGAAATGTAATAAAACCGATTTTGATTTGCCGGTCCGGTTCATCTTTAAGTATTTCGGGTTTTTTCAATTCAATGAGGGCATTAGCGGACTGAACGGTAATGGTCGTCTGTGTAATTGCGTTACGGGATTGAGTATCTACCCCGGTCTGGACAGAAGCGTTCACATCAACAGGGCTCGGCGGATCAGGTTTTTTTATCTTTACACGATCTTTTTCTTTGCCCTTTTCTTGCGGCTTTTCAGTATTTGGATCATCGTCCAGATCTAAATGTTTGACGATTGCAAGATATGCCTCCGGTTCAGGATTCTCGCTTGGGGGATCAAGCAAATGCAGATGCTTCCCGATCGCAATATTTGGATTGGATTTCCCATGCTCTACCACTTTTTTATGTTTAGATGGTTTATTACCCGGTGGCTGCTTATGTCCAGAAGCATGTTTGGAATCTGTACCATTTGTATCGATAAATTTAACCGGGTTGTTCCGGCCGTACCTGTAAAGATTTGGCCCGTCAATGAGACCTGCGGGATCGGTATTTATCCATCGCGCCAGCCAGGGTGTATAATATCGTGCCCCGCAATAATAAAAACCCGTCTCTTCATCCCTTTCTTTTCCGATATAA
>Ga0182024_10004432_pt1 | contig 32301 bp, 35 predicted proteins | sample P32metaG_FD_120480 | JGI IMG/M metagenome (GOLD analysis project Ga0182024, IMG submission 120480) | Permafrost microbial communities from Stordalen Mire, Sweden - P3-2 metaG (Illumina Assembly) | ecosystem: Environmental > Terrestrial > Soil > Wetlands > Permafrost | place: Sweden: Stordalen...
CGCGACGACAATGAAATCGCGGCCAAGATTCTCACCAACTACTGTACCGGGCTTGATGCCCCGGAAGCCGATCTTCGCCGCAAGACCGCCAGCGGACTGGCTCAACTCGCCGACCTATATGCCACCGTGCCGGACGAAGTCATGCCCAATGCCCTGGCCATGATCGGCGACAAACTGGGCCAGGAAACCGACTCCGAGATCCAGAGCCTGCTGAGCGCTGCCTTCGCCCGCTTCGGGCAGGAGGCCTGCGCCCGGAAGAAGTACAAAGCCGTCGCCGAACTCTGCTACTCGTTCGACAGGCTCGCCAAACAACGGCCTGCCCTGGTACAGGATCTCCGCTCGCGCGTGGGCATTGAAAATCGCCTGCCGGAGATGATCGAAGAAGCCATCAATGCCGATCGGATACCCGACGATCTGGTCAATGTGCTGCAGCAGTTGCCCAGAAATTCCGTCGAACACCTCGCCGACCGTTTCTTCCGCGCACGCAAACGGGTGGAATGCGATCGCATCGTGGAACTCGTCGACGAACTCGGAGAACCCGCCATCGACGATCTGCGCGACATTCTGCGCACCGGACAGCCTCGCCAGGCTGCATCCACCGTCGGCCTTTTGAGCCGCCTCGCCGTGCCGTCACTGCTGGATTTGCTGCCCTCCCGCATGGGAGAGTTCAATCGTTTTTATCAAGACGTCCTGGTTCGTCAGATCGCCTATGGCGCCGCGCCCGATCGCGGACGCACCCTGCTCGAACTGCTGGAACTGCTCGACGCGCTCATCTTGCCCGAGGCGATCGACGAGATCGGCATGAGCCAGGACCGCAGCGCCAGTTCCAGTCTGATCGCGCTTGCCGCCACCGGCGAAGCGCAGAACCGTCCTCCGTTCGTGCAACTGAAAGCCATCGAGTCGCTTGGCCGGTTGCGCGAGGTCGAAGCTGTCCCGATTCTTCGCGCCATTATTGGAGACAAGAAATTCCTGGGCTACAGCCAGCACCGCGAATTGAGAATCGCCGCCATGCAGTCGCTCACCAAGATCGATCCGACCTACGGACAGGCTCTCGCTGAAAGCGGCCTCGAACCGGGCGAACTCGCCATTTCTCCGCTCGATCCCGGTCCCGGATGTCCCTGGGTCCGCCAGCGCCGCTACGAACGCATCGTTCTGCAGCGCCCTCTCTCCGCCACTCTTTCCAGTTCCTGGGGAAGATCGAACATTGTCATGCGGGAAATGAGCATGGGCGGCGGTATGGGCACGCGCAGCGACAATCTCCGCGTCGGCTCCGAAGCCCACGTCGAAATCTCTCTGGGCGTGAAAAAGATCCGTGGCGAGGTTCTGCTGCGCCGCGCTCGCGTCAATGAAATCGGTTTCGAGTTCGTCAGCATGGACCTCGACAGCCGCTACCGCCTCCGACGCATACTGGTCGAAGCCATGCAGAGAGTCCCCGACAATCGTTCCGCTAATTGGGACGGGCAACGAAACATGTGACACAAGCTCTCAGCTCTCAGCTGTCAGCTCTCAGGACCCTTCCACGAGAATGATCGTAGAGACGCGGTTTGCCGCGTCTACCCGCGCCCAATACTCACGCGCGGATTCCGTGGCAAAGAAAAAAGCCTCTGCAACCATAGAGGCTTTCACCCGAACACAAGACATCACGAACCCACTTTAGATGAACTTCGTGAAAACAATCGTGAACAGCACGAGCGACTCGATGAAAGCCAGGCCGATAATCAGGAAAACCATAATCCCAGGACGCGCCGCCGGATTGCGCCCCAGCGCTTCGCACGCCGCTCCCGCCACTTTTGACTGCCCAAGCGCAGCAAGTCCTGCAGCGAATGCAATCGCAAAAGCAGCTGCTAGAGGCACCCAATTGGTACCCGCCGCCGCTCCAGTCGTGCCTTGCGCAAACGCCGGCATGGCCATCACCGACGCCATTATCATTATGAACATCAACATCCCGAATTTCCGCATTGTGTTTCTCCTTTTATGAATTGCCGCCAGTGGGTGGTTGACACCGTGCTCTATGGCCGGAGCCCTCACGCTGAACGGCAGGTGTTCAAACAGCAGGTGTCAGGCACCTGGTCTCAGGAGAATCGCAGTTGAGTTTCCTGAGACCTTACACCTAACACCTGAGAACAATCTAATGTTCTTGCCCGGTCGCCTCTCCCAAATAAACGCAGGCTAGGAGCAAGAAAATATAAGTCTGCACCAACGAGACGAAAATGTGCAGTCCTTCCAACCCGACAGGAATGCCTAGTGGTATCAGCGAAAATCCCACCAGCGTGATCATTTCCCCGGCAAACATATTGGCAAAAAGACGGACGGTCAACGATATAACGCGGGCAAGGTGGCTGAACACTTCAATCGGAAACAACAGGATAGGCAAGCACCAGCGCATATACCAAGGCATTTCCTTATCCTGCGGTCCGATGAAGTGTTTCAAGTAGCCGAGTGGTCCGTTGGTCCGCAGGCCTTGATAGTGATAATAAAACCAGGTCAGCAACGCGCATCCGAGGGGCACAATCGGCACCGCAGTCGGCGATTCCAGTCCCGGAACCAAACCAATCAAATTGCAGCACAGGATGAACATGCCGAGCGTAATCAGGTAGGGCACGTACTTCGAGGAATGATGCCCGATCACTTCACCCGCCATGTTGTCGAGAAATCCGCAGATCGCTTCCATGGTGTGTTGCAACCCACCTGGACGCTGCACCGAAAGGCGCAAGCGCACGGCGATGAAGAATATCGTCAGCAGCAGAACTACCAGCAGTTCCATCGCGAAGCTGTTGGAGATCGGAGTTGCCGGATGTTTCACATGAATGTTGAGCGCCTGGAGCAACGCCAGGACCGTGGAGCCGAACAGACGATTTAGAAGTGCCGTAAAAGCCAGTTGTTCCATTTTTGAGACTTTCGATTTTCAAGCTACTTATTTAGGACGGAACGACAAGCTACTCCGGTCGCCGGAAAGCCGTGCACCCTTGCCAAACCGCCTCGATCATGAGGGCTGCCGCGGGCACGCACAGGCCCCATAGGAAGCCGCGAAACGCCTGCGAAGAACCTTTGAATATAGCATACGCAACGGCGCCGACCAACCCGTAGCGCAGCAGGAAGCGCAGGATGATCCGGCCACCTTTCTCGCGGCTGTTCCGGTTGACGATCCGGTCGGTCAACCCTTCCACGCCGCGCGTCAGGGAGCGAAAATTAACGTAGGAAACCGCCGCCCCGAAGCCAAACCCGATCGATCCGGCCCAGCGGTTAAACCAGAACGCGGGTCCGAGCAGCAGAATGCTCACCACCAGAATATTGCGCGCCACGCGAGGAATGATGCGCTCGTATTTCCTATCCTCATCGATCACGGTATCCGGCGGCGTATCTTGCGGTGAAGTCACGATTCGTATTAGGGCATACCTTGAGGCTCTGACGCGAGATACACACTTATTGATTCTTCATCTTTCATTTTTCATCTCTGTTAGCGCGGATGGCCATGCGGATCATCTGCCAGAATCCGACTACGGCGCCAAACAATAGTCCGACCAGATAGAGCCACTTGGTATGCAGCCAGTAATCGGCGAGCTTGCCTAAAAAGAAACCGAGCAGAACGGCCGCCGGGATGATGAAACCGATTTCGGAATAGCGCGCGAGGAAGACGAGAGGATCTTTCTTCTCCGGCGGATTAGGGCTCTGCGGCATGAAGGAATTGTAGATCAGCTTCGAGTTACGGGCTTCGAGCTACGAGCAACCTGGAATCGTCCACGGCACGCGGGCGTTTGCTTGCTCAAGGCTCGTAGCTCGCGGCTCACAGCTTCATTTCAACATTGCCGCCACATGCGGCGACTGTGCAATCCCCAGCGACCAGTTGACGCCGCGAATAAATGGTTCTGGAAACACTCCGATCACAATCGTCGCCAGTGCCATCACGCCCACCGCGCAACGCATTCCGAAGCTGACCGGCAATCGTCCCGCCTCCATCGGCGCGCGCATCAGCATCGCGTTGGCAATCTTCAAGTAATAATAAAGTCCGAACAGCGAGTAAACCACGCCTAGCGAAGCTAATCCGTAATGTCCGCTTTCGATCAGGCTCAGGAAAATGTAGTACTTGCCCAGGAACCCAGCGGCTGGTGGAATACCGGCGAGCGAAAGCAGAAACAGCAACATCAGCACAGCTTCGACGGGCGCGCGCTGATAAAGCCCGGCCATATCGTCGAGTTCGTCGCCAATCACATTGCGTTGCCGCAGCGACGTAATCACGGCAAACGCGCCCAGATTCATGAATGTATAGACGAGCAGGTAGATCAGGATCCCTTTGAAGCCGTCGAGAAATCCGGGGCTGCCGGGTTGCGACGTTCCGATGGCCACCAACGCCAGCAGCATATACCCAACGTGCGCAATGGAGGAGTACGCAAGCAGGCGTTTCGTATTCGTCTGCGTAAGTGCCGCAAAGTTGGCGCCAGTCATGGTGGCGATTGCGACGATGACGATCACCGGCGTGTAAACCGAGCGCAGCGGGAACAATCCAATTAGCAAGATGCGCAGCAACAGCGCCCAAGCCGCCGCTTTGACCGCCACCGACATGAATCCCGTAATGCTGGTGGGTGCGCCCTCGTAGGCGTCCGGGGCCCACTGATGAAAGGGGACGGCGGCGATCTTGAACAGCAGTCCGACCATGGTCGTCAACAGCGCGATCACGACCACTGGATTGCGCGGACTCTGCGCCGCGACCGCGCGCTCAATGATCGCCAGATTCGTGCTGCCGGAAATTCCATAGAACAGCGAAAGCCCGTAAGCAAAAATGCCCGACGAAAATGCCCCGAGCAGCAGGTACTTCAAAGCTGCTTCATTCGAGCGCCGGTCGCGGCGCAGGAACCCTACCAACACGTAGGTCGAAATTGCCATCAGTTCGAGGCCTATGAAGAGCAGAACGATGTCGACTCCCGCCGCCATGCACATCATGCCCACCACGGAAAGCAGCAGCAGAGAGTAGTATTCGCCGTGCTGTTCGTCTTCCACGTCGAGATAGTGTACCGAGCCCATGATGGCGATGGCCGCTCCTGCTAGGAAGAGATACCAAAAGTAGACGGCGAAACGGTCGACTAACAGGGAGTAACCAAACCCCCACAAGCCCCTCGGTGGCGGCGGCATCGTCGACTGAATTTGCCACACGCACACAGCCGCAAACAGCACGCCCACAAAGGCGCCCAGGGCGTTGATCCATTTCCATCCCCGCGGCACCATCAGGTCAATCAGCAGAATGCCAAGCGCAAAAATGGTTAGTTCCACCATGGGCAACATCAACCGGTAGTCGAGTGGGGAGAGGCCTCGCACTTAGTTACTCGCTTTCGGTGTAATGGCTTTCGCTTTAACGGCGTTCGGCACAACGATGCTTGACCCAACGAGGTTCGCTTCAGCGGCGGTCGCCGTCTGAGCTCCTGGCGCGGGCATAACCTGCGCGTTCGCCGGTGCGTTTGGGCTGGAGTTGTCATGAATCGTCTGCACAATTTGATTGACCGGCTGTTCGAGGATCTGAAAAAACGGCTTGGGATAAACGCCGATCCACAGCGCCATAATAATCAGCGGAACAAACGTAAGGATTTCGCGCGGAGTAAGGTCGTGCAGCTTTTCATTCTCAGGGTTTGTCACCGTCCCAAAAAAGACGCGCTGATAGAGCCAGAGCAAGTAAGCCGCCGCCAGAACCACGCCGGGTGCCGCCCAAGCCGCCCACTTCCAGTTCGCGGTAAAGGCTCCCTGCATAATCGTGAACTCTCCGACAAATCCGTTCAGCAACGGCAATCCCATCGACGAGAGGAACATGATCATCGCGATCGTGGCGTAGACCGGCATCACGTTCGAGATGCCGCCAAACTCCGAGATCTCGCGCGTGTGCCGCCGCTCATACAATATGCCGACGATCAAGAACAGCGCGCCAGTCGAGATGCCATGATTGATCTGCTGCAGCACCGAGCCGGTCAAGCCCAACGGATTCAGCGCGAAGATTCCCAGCGTGCAGAAGCCCAGATGGCTGACCGAGGAATACGCCACCAGTTTCTTCATGTCCTTCTGCATGAGGGAAACCAACGCGCCATAGATGATGCTCACGAGCGACAGCCCGATCATCCAGCCGCGAGTCGTCACATTCAGGAAAGTAGCGGAACTGGAGAGCACTTGCGGAAAGAATGGCAGAGAGAACCGTACGAATCCATACGTTCCCATCTTCAGCAAAACGCCGGCGAGGATAACGGAGCCGGCGGTAGGCGCTTCCACGTGCGCATCGGGCAGCCAGGTGTGAAACGGAAACATCGGGACCTTGATGGCGAATCCAATAAAGAAAGCAACAAACAGCCAGATCGCGTAATGGAACGGAATCATCGGCGCCGTCTTATAAAGCTCTGGGATGCTGAAGGTGAAGACGCCGGTAACCGTGCGGTGATGGAAGTAGAGAAACAGAATGCCCAGCAGCATCAACACGGAGCCCAGCAGCGTGTAGAGAAAGAACTTGATGGCCGCATAAAGTTTGCGCGGGCCGCCCCATATGCCGATCAGCAGATACATCGGCACCAGCATCGCTTCCCAGAAAACGAAGAACAAAAAGAAATCGAGCGCCATAAAGACGCCGAGCATCCCCGTCTGCAGCACCAGGAACCAGACGTAATATTCCTTCACTCGGCTTTCGATTGCAGTCCACGAAGAGAGAATCGAGATCCACCCCAGCAGCGTGGTCAGCATGATCAACAGAAACGAGATGCCGTCAATGCCCAGGTTGTAACTCGCGCCGATCGAGGGGATCCAGTTGTTCGGCGCGCCCTCGAGGAACTTGAAGTGCGTGGAAGTGACCTCGAAACGCTGCGCCCAGAACATCGGCACCAGCGGGAGCGAGATCAGGAAGCCGGCGAGAGCGAAGATGTTTGCAACCCAGCGGATTCCATCCTTGTTCTCCTTCGGAACAAACAGGAGAACGAGCGCGCCGACGAGCGGCGTGAAGAGAATGATGGATAAGATGTGACTCTGCATAAGAACAGTTCTCAGTTGCCAGCGGCTACGAGCTTCGTGCCGCGAGCTTCGAGCAACCCATTTATTTGAGAATCGCAAGCCCGGCTGCTCGTAGCCCGTAGCTCGCAGCTTTACTTCCACACGTAATACACACCAAATCCAAGCAGTCCCGCGACCATGACCAATGCGTACCACTGCACCAGTCCCCATTCAAACAGGCGCGCTGGATACGAGATCATTCGAGCGAGAATGGCCGGACCGTTTACTCCCACGCCGTCGATGATCCACTTATCCCACCAGGTCGAAAGCGTAGCGACAGCGCGCGTAACCCAGCCGACATTGTTGACCGCGCCGTCGACGATCTTGGCATCGAACCACGATGCCGCTTCGCCGGCGCCCATGACGCCGAGGCGAACCTTGCCTATCTTGCGGCGTCCGGTGAAAGCGTAGTCGTAGCCCTCGTCAACAAACCACCTGTTGTAGAGCAGGTTGTAAAGCGGCGGCGCTTTCACAGCGATGGGCTCTGGATAATCTTTGCGGGCGTTCATATACGACCGGCGCGCCATTCCCCAACCTACCGCTGCCGCGGCGAGTGATAAGAACATCAGCGCATATTCGGTGTTATCCGTGTGCTCGGCTTCCTTCTCACCGGCCGCCAGCTGCGCCGCCTTCCCCTCTTCTTCCAAAACGAGCGCTTCGCGCGCGAACACCGGCTCTAGAAAGTTTTCAAAGTTCGCCGACCCGCCCAAGCTATGCGGCCAGCTCAACCATCCCGCGCCAATCGAGCAAATCGCGAGGATCACGAGTGGAACCGTCATCGACTTAGGCGACTCGTGTACGTGGTGCTCAACCTCATGGCTCATTCGCGAAGGGCTGAAGAACGTCAGATACATCAGCCGGAACATGTAGAACGCTGTCATCAGCGCTGTGCCATAACCGACAAACCACAGGATGCGATACGCGCCGCCTTCCGAGGCCCACGTCTGCCATAAGATTTCGTCTTTGGAGAAGAAGCCCGCGAAGGGAAAGATCCCGGCGATTGCCAGCGTCGCTATCAGCATCGTCTTGTAAGTGGTCGGGATGCGTTTTCGCAGGTCGCCCATGTTGCGCATGTTCTGCTCGCCGCTTAAGGCATGGATCACCGAGCCAGAACCAAGGAAGAGGAGCGCTTTGAAAAACGCGTGCGTGAACACGTGGAAAACACCTGCGGCAAATGCGCCCACGCCGAGCGCCAGGAACATGTACCCCAGTTGCGACACGGTGGAGTAAGCAAGCACGCGTTTAATGTCGTTCTGCACCAACGCGATGGATGCGGCGAACACCGCAGTTAGCGCGCCGACGATGGCGACGGTTTTCATCGCCGTCGGCGCCAGCACAAAGATGGCGTTCGAACGGGCCACCATGTACACGCCCGCCGTCACCATGGTCGCGGCGTGGATCAGCGCCGAAACCGGCGTGGGGCCTTCCATCGCGTCGGGAAGCCAGACGTAAAGAGGAAGCTGCGCGGACTTGCCGCAGGCCCCAACAAATAACAGCAGCGCGGCGGCCGTGAGCACGGGATCGCCGATGGCAAAGTGTCCACTGCGCGCCAACGCATTGATGTCGGTAAAGCGAAACGAGCCCAGATACCAGACCAGCGTAAGCGCGCCCAGAATGAATCCTGCGTCGCCGATGCGGTTTACGATGAACGCCTTATTAGCCGCGGTCGAGGCCGAGTGGCGATGAAAGTAAAAACCAATCAGCAGATACGAGCACAATCCGACCCCTTCCCATCCTACGAACAAAAGAATGTAGTTATTCGCCAGGATGAGCGTGAGCATCGAAAACATGAACAGATTCATGTATCCGAAGAAGCGATAGTAGCCCCCCTCGTGCGCCATGTAACCAGTGGAGTAAATGTGGATCAGCATGCCCACGCCGGTCACGAAGAGCAGCCAGATACATGAGAGCGGATCGAGCAGGAAGCCGGCGTCGACGTTGAATGCGGCGAGCGTCCAGTCTTTCTTTGCGAAGGTCAGATGGCCGTCGCCGGTGCCCAGCCACGTATAAGCAACCTTCTGAAATGGTTGACCGGTACCATGCGCGAAGTGCGTGTACTCGACGATCGTGAAGCACGCGAACAGGAATGCGAGCGCAACCACGCCGACGCAGACCGCGTCGACGGTGGCCTTCTGGAGTCGCCGCCCAAAAAAGAACATCATCGCGGCCCCGAAAGCCGGGAGGAGCGGGATCAGATAGATGTGGTTTAGGAAAAGCATGTCGTTAGTCGTTAGTCGTTAGTCGTTGGTCGTTCGCTATTCGGCGTTCGCTCGTAACTTAAGGCTTTAACTGAAAGCTGATGGCTGAACGCTGTCCTCACCATTTCAACAAATCAATTTCATCCACATTGATCGTCTCCTTATTACGGAAGAAGGCGATCAAAATGCCCAGGCCGACCGCAGCTTCGGCGGCGGCGTCTACGGTTACAAAGATCGAAAACACTTGCCCGTGCAGGTTTCCCCACATGCGCGAGAACGCCACCAGGTTCAGGTTCACGGCATTCAGAATCAACTCGATCGACATCAGCACAATCACGACGTTACGGCGCGTGAGCACTCCAATCACGCCTAGCACGAACAGTGCCGCGGCTACGACGAGATAGTGAAATGTGGTTATTGGAACCATATTCTAGCTTCTAGTTGCTGGCCACTAGCTAGTAGCTAGAAGCCAGTAGCTGCTTTCAAATCTTCTTCTTCGTCATAATTACCGCCCCCAAAATCGCCACCAGCAACAACAAGGAGGCGATTTCGAAAGCGAACGTGTATTGACCTATCCGGCCGGGTTCCCCGTAGAGCAATCCGGCAATTTGCTGGGTGTTCGAGGACTCGGGAAGCAATATCATTCGATCCGGAAATAGCGTCCTACCCTTTACGAATGCTGAGATGAACAATGCCATCAATGCGCACGCGGCCACCAGTCCTGCCGGCCACATGCGATTGAACCGCCGTTCTTTGGACGAACGCTCGATATTCACCAGCATGATCACGAACAGGAACAACAACATGATTCCGCCCGCGTAGACGAATAACTGTACGGCAAACACGAACGGGGCATACAACATCAGGTACAGGCCCGCCACCGAAAGCAGGGTCACGATCAGCGCCAGCGCCGAATGCACGGCGTTGCGACGCGTGATGACCGCCACCCCACTGGCGACGGCCAATCCCGCCAGCACATAAAAGAACCAAGGCGTCGCGACCGGAGCCATTCCTGAATTGATGGTTGACGTAACTGCCGAGTTCATCGCGGGATTCACGAAACCAGTACCCCCACAATGGCAGTCACCACCAGCACACCAAGCGAAATCGGCAACATCACTTTCCATCCAATCCTCATCAACTGATCGAACCGGTAGCGCGGCCACGTCGCACGATACCAGATGAACAGGTACATGAAGACCGCAACCTTCAGCACAAACCAATACACATAGCCGATGCCTTCGTTGAACCTGGCCGCCAGGCTGGCGTCGGCCGAACGGCCTGCGACCGCGATCACGAGCAGCAGTAGCGCGAGGAAGCCAAGCAAAGCCGCGAAGACGGCAAGCCCGATGCGCTGAATCCTGAAGAAGGAATGCGCCGGCATACGAGCCGTGCCAATAAAGGCAATCGTCGCCAGACAAAGGAACGTAAGGCCGGGAAAGAGCGAGAAGATGAAGTCCCACATCGGCGCGTGCAGCAGGTTCGGAAATGGACGCATCCATCCGCCCAGCCAAAGCGTGACCGCGATCGAAGAGACCGCGATCATCGTCGCATATTCGGCGAGCATAAAGAGCGACCAGCGCAGCCCGCTGTATTCGGTGTGATATCCGGCGGTCAATTCCGATTCCGCTTCCGCCATGTCAAATGGTGCGCGGTTGGTCTCGGCAATCATGGCGATGGCGAAGATCCCAAATGCAATGAAGCCCAGCGGAAAGAACTTGAAGATGAACCAGACACTCTGCTGCTGCTGTGATTGGACGATCCCAATCATGCTCAGCGTGCCAGTACCTGTCTTCAGGCTGGTCATCAGGATCGCCGAGACTACGGCCAGTCCCATGGCGACTTCATAGGACACCATCTGCGCGCCCGACCGCAGCGCGCCAATCAGCGGATAGTGCGAGTTCGATGCCCATCCAGCGACCACAATGCCGAGCACACCCAGCGACGAGACACCGAGCATAAACAAGATGCCGATGTTCATGTCGCTCACCGCCTGCGAAGGGCCGAAGGGAATCACAGTGTAAACGGTGAACGCCGCCAGCAGGCCGATCAGCGGGGCAACCCAGAATACGAACTGGTCGGCATTGGCGGGGATGATGTCTTCTTTCAGCATCAACTTGATCGCGTCGGCAATGGGCTGCAGTAATCCGTGCGGGCCCACGCGCATGGGGCCAAGGCGAATCTGGAAGTGAGCAAGCGCCTTGCGTTCAAGCCAGTTCATCGCCATCACGGCCACCGACACTCCCGCGAAAATGATGAGCACATACATCAGCGCCCAGAACTGGTTCCCTGCTTCTCCCGGTGTCACGGTGCTGCCGAGATACGACATGATGAAACTGGGCATCAGCGATCTACCTCGCCGAGCACGATGTCTATCGTGCCGATAACGGCGATCACGTCGGCGACGAGCAAGCCGCGCACCATTCTGTCGAGCGCCTGTAAATTGACGAACGACGGTGGGCGTACGCGCACACGGTAGGGCTGGGTCGAGCCATCGCTGACGATGAAGTATCCGAGCTCGCCTTTGGGAGCTTCGATCGAATGATAAATTTCGCCCACCGGTGGTTTGATTACCTTGGGCACTTTGGCCATGATCGGGCCTTCTGGGATACGGTTAACCGCTTGTTCAATGATGCGGAGCGACTGCCGCATTTCCGCCATGCGCACCAGGTACCGGTCGTAAGTGTCGCCGTTTTCACCGGTCGGAATCTCGAAATCAAATTCGGAGTAGGCCGCGTAGGGTTGGGCTTTGCGTAGATCCCACTGCACGCCGCTGGCGCGCAGCACCGGCCCGGTTACGCCGAGTGCAATGGCGTCCGCGGCGGAAATCATGCCGACGTTCTTCGTCCGCTCGAGCCAGATGCGGTTGGTGGTAAGCAGAGCCTCATATTCGTCGATCTTCGGCGCCACATAAGTAAGGAAATGTTTTACTTCTTTTTCGAAGCCGGCATAGGTTTCATATTGGCAGCCGCCGATCCGGAAAGCATGCGTGGTCAGGCGCGCACCACAGTACTTTTCGAAAATCTTGAGGATCTCCTCGCGATCTCGAAACGTGTAGAACAGCGGCGTCATCGCCCCAATATCGAGCGCGTGCGTCCCCAACCACAGCTGGTGGCTGGCAATGCGGTTCAATTCGGTCAGGATCACGCGGATATATTTCGCGCGCCGCGGCGCTTCAACATTCAACAACTTCTCTACGGCTTCGCAATAGCCGAGACCGTTCGACACCGCGGCGACGTAATCCATGCGATCGATGTAGGGATTGAACATCGCGTAGGTGCGGTTCTCCGCAATTTTTTCGACGCCACGATGGAGGTATCCGATGACGCACTCGGTGCCGAGAACTTTTTCGCCGTCGAGCTTCAGGATGACGCGCAGCACGCCATGGGTCGCCGGATGCTGCGGTCCCATGTTGATGATGAGTTCGTTCGAATCTAGATAGGGCTTTGCGGGAGTTTCGAGATCGAGATTGGAAAGTGCGCGGCTCGAGACGTCGTTCGTCGTGTCGTTCGTATGAGAGCTCATTGTCCGCTCTCGATTCCAAGATTGATCTGCACCCACTCCTGATCTTGTTGCAGGATGCCGTAATCCTTGCGCAGCGGATGGCCTTTCCAGCCGTCGGGAAGGAGAATGCGCTTCAGGTCGGGATGTCCGTCGAACGTGATGCCGAACATGTCGTAGACCTCGCGCTCCAGCCAGTTGGCGGTTGGCCAAATCAAGACGCTGGACGGAATCGACGCGCCATCGGCAATCTGTGTCTTCACCCGCACACGCTCATTGCGCGAAAAAGAATAGAGGATCCATATCACGTCGAATTGCTTTTCTCGTTTCGGATAATGTACGGCAGTGATATCCACGCAATAGTCGAACTGCTCATCGTCGCGCAGTAGGCGCAGGATGTCGGGAATCAGCGAGCGGTCAACCGAAAAGTAGTTCTGGCCAAGATAAGTCTGCGCATCGAGGCCCGATCCGTACTGGCTGCGGTATTTTTCAACCAGCGGCGAGCTCCAGGGCACCGGCACGGGACCTTCAGGCTTGGCCGCAGCGGCAGGCTTTACAGGGGCGGCGGGTGCGGCTGCTGCAGTCTTTTCCGCCGTCGGCTTCTCGCCTTCCGGCGGCGGTGCTGGAGCTGGCGTTTTGACGTCCTCAGCCATGCCGTGTTCTCCGAGTGCTTCAGCGTGAGGCCAACCCGTGCGGCAGAAGTCTTTACGTCAGCGCCGCGCTGCTTGGAAACCCTCAACCAGGTCGCGGATGCGCACCGCATCGGCTTTGCGATGGCCGTGACTGGCAATCGGATCCGTGCCTCCAGTCGACTCAATCAGAATGTCAGACCAAACAATTCCCGTGGAAATCTTCACCGAAGCGACCTGAGAAATCGAAATGCTTTCTTCGTTGCTGCCGAACAGACGCCTCTTAACGCGGCTCACGCGCAACGGGCTGACCACAATGCGTGTCGGAAACCACAGGTTTCCCTTTGTCCAGCGGCTTGCGGTGAAGATCTCATCGGAAGCAGCCGGATTCAGATTCGGCGGATGGGACCCCGAATAAGCTACACCCATTCGAGCGCGCCCTTCTTCCAGATCCATATGTATCCGACAATCAGGATACCGAGAAACACCATCATTTCGATCAGCCCGAAGACACCGAGCGCCTTGAACTTCACCGCCCAGGGAAAGAGGAAAATCGTTTCTACGTCAAAGATCACGAACATGATAGCGATGATGTAAAAGCGAACGGTGTAGCGCCCGCGAGCGCTGTCATAGGGATCGATGCCACACTCGTAAGGCATCAGCTTCACGCGGTTGGGACTTTGGGTGCGAAGAATTCTGGCGACCAGCAGGGTGACCGGAATCAAAATGCCGACGACCGCGAGAAAGATAAAGATGGGAACGTAATTTTGCGGCATGGACCCTCGAAAGATTGCGATAAAGTCGAAACCGAATACTAACGCCGAAGCGGCTTGGCTTCAAGGAGTCGGGTGTTAGGCGTCAGATGTTAGGCGTCAGATGTCAGACGTCAGATGTCAGACGTCAGATGTCAGACGTCAGGATGCGCAGTCCATCACACTCCCTGATCGGGGAGAACGAACGTGCGGCGGGCGAGATCGGAGTCGAGTGTTTCCTGGCGGTAGAGGGTCCTCAGCACGCCACCCTTCAACACCAATAAGTCTGCATTGCGTTCGGCGAATTCGTCCCAGGTCTGGGCACAGCCGGCTCGGGCCATGCGCTCGCGGATCAGAAGCAGGTAGACCCAGGTGATAGTCTCGTGGTAGAGTTGCGCCTTCCCCTGCGCTGCGGCAAATCGCCTTAACGCATCCGAGAATCGTCCGAGCGCTTCGAGCACCGAATATCGACATAAGTACTCGAAGGCCAACCGGACGTGGTCGGCGTGATGGAAGGTGGCAGCAGGAGTCGTGCCCTCCTCGAATTGTTGGATCAGTTCATCTCCGGTCATGTTGCTCTTCCCTACCGCTGACTCATAGGCGTTGACTTCCAGGCCCCGACCGCCCACGCCGATGCCGAATAGACCAGCAGCGCTCCTATATCAAACCCTCCTTGCAGAAAATGAATGACAATCGCTGAGGCAAGTACAACAATCAGCAACCGTCCGCCGGCCACCGTGGTGCGCGGGACGAGGAAGAGAATGGCAGCGGCGATCTCCGCCCATGCCAAAGCAGGCCGAATGAAGTGGGGCAATCCAGTTCTGGCGAAGGCAAGTGCGGCTCCTGGGGAGAAGGCGAAATGCGCCGATTCCGCCAGGATCACCAGGCCTAGCGTCCACTGCAGGATAAGCAACGCGGCAGGCAAACGGTCTTTTGTCATTTTTTCTTCTCCAAGGTTTTCTTTCCCGAGGCAGCCTTGTTTTCCGGGCGCCTCTTGATTTCGGTGAGGCGGTGGCTCGCCCTGGAATCGAGATCGAGGGCGTAGAACTTTTTCAGGTATTGAATGCGTTTGAGCGATGCGGCGCTGAACGGAGTCTTGCCGTCGAAGGCATGCAGCACGATGCCTTCGAGCAGGTCGCCCAGTGACATGTCGTGATACTCGGCAAAGGCCTTGAGCACCTTGAGGAGGCGTTTCTCCATGCGTACGCCGGTCTGGACACGCTCGACCGGAATTTGTACGTTGTTGATCATGGTACCAATGTACCACGGTATATAAATAACAACAAGAAATCTTTTACCGAGCGGAAGACGGGGCAAGCCACGTCTATACCCAGAAATAAATTCGTCCCTCATGAGAAAATGTTCTACGGTTGGTGGAGGTCCTGACGGGAGGTGGCAGCGAATGTGCCGGAATATCAAAACCCTTTTCAACTTCGATCCGCCTGTTACCGACGAAGAGGTTCAAGCGGCATCGCTCCAGTTCGTGAGGAAAATCACGAGTTTCAACAAACCGTCGAAGGCCAATGAAGCCGCGTTCCTGGCGGCAATTGATGAGATCGCCGGCGTCTTGGCCCGCCTTCTCAAGTCCCTGGACACTAGTGCTCCCCCGAAGAATCGAGAAGAAGAAGCCGCCAAGGCGAAAGCCCGCGCCGCTGAGGGATTTAGTGCTTAGTGGGACGATGCTTATGCAGGAACTGTACTAAGCTTCTTCGCCATCGAACAGTAAATCTCCACCGCATCCTGCAGTTGGGCTTTCTCCACAAATTCGTCCTCGGTATGCGCCACATGAATCGAGCCCGGTCCAAGGAGGAGCGGCTCGCCCCAGTTCGGCAGCGACGGAATATCGGTCGTAAAGGCCGCGACCATGGTTGGCAGACCGTCGAGCGTTCGCAGCCGCTGGAACGGAGTCTCGCGGGTGAAACGAACCTCCACAAGCTCGCCGACGGTTTCCGTAATTTCGCCGCGCAGCGCGTCGGCCGGACCCACCAGACGATAGAAAAGGTCGGCTTTGGCAAAATCGGAAATCACGTTCGGCGCGCGTCCGCCCTGGATGGAACCAACGTTCTTTGTGCAAGGGCCCACGTCGGCGTCCTCGGGAAGCTTCATTGCGTGCAAACGGTGCAGAGCTTCCACCAGTTTGTCGATCGCCGACTCGCCCAGCTCCGGATAAGCCGAGTGCGCCATCTTTCCACGCGCCACCAGTTCCACGTGCAGTGCTCCCTTGCTCGCCAGCGCCAGCTTGTTCTCCGTCGGCTCGCCATTGATCATGAAGCGCGCGCCGATCGGTTCCCGGTTGGCCGCTTTCGCGCCGATAGAGTCGCGCTCCTCGCCGACCAGAAACAACAACCCGACGAAAATGTCTGCCCCGCGCAGCTTTTCCGCCGCCAGAATCTGGGCTGCAATAATTCCTTTCGCGTCGCACGCTCCGCGCCCATGTATACGGCCCTCGTCTTCGGATGATTTGATGAACGGCGGCACCGTGTCCATGTGGGTGGAAAAAACTATCTCTGGACGAGCATGCCCCGGCCAGGTGGCGAGGAGGTTCGCCCGCGATCCCTCGACCGGCATTTTCCGAGCTTCGAAGCCGCGCCGATGCAGTTCTTCCCAAAGAAAATCTCCTACCGCACTTTCATTCGGAGTAATAGATTCGATGTCGATCAGCCGGCGGGTGAGCGCAAACAGGTCCATGCAGGAAAAGCGTAACAGCCCATCGCGATTAGTGGATAGAGATTAATGCTGCGATCATGCTGAGTTGCTGCCGACTGTTGTACTCTGATCGCGTGCTTCCCGAAACCTCCAGCATCCGCTCCCTGTTCCTGCCCGGGCCAACCGGACGGATCGAAGCTCTCCTCAACGCCGGGTCGCCAAATGCGACGCACGCCGCCATAGTCTGCCATCCGCATCCACTCTTCGGCGGGACGCTCCACAATAAAGTGGTTTTCCACGCCATGAAAGCGTTCAACAGCTTCGGATTCCCGGTGCTCCGCTTCAACTTCCGCGGCACAGGCCTGAGTGAAGGCGAACACGCAAGCGGCATCGGCGAAGTCGAAGATGTGCGCGCCGCGCTCGATTGGCTCGAACGCGAGTTTACGCTGCCTATCATCTTCTCTGGCTTTTCTTTCGGCGCCGCCGTCGGATTGCGCGCCGCCTACGATGACGATCGGGTCCGCGCACTCATAGCCCTCGGCCTGCCCGCCGTCCCCGTGGAAGACCGCATCTACGATTTCGAATTTCTGCGCGTGTGCGCCAAACCGAAACTCTTTGTCAGCGGATCGCGCGATCAGTTCGGGCCCCCGGGTAAACTCGAAGCGCTTGTCAACACCTTCGCGGATCCGAAGAAGCTGGTCCGTATCGAAGCCGGCGATCACTTCTTCGAAGGAAGACTAAAAGAGATGCGAGTTGCTATAGAAGAGTGGACTCGTGAGACATTTGCCGTCGGATAAAGAATGACCACCAATCCGTACCCCTAGTACGAGCTACCCAAGAACGCTCTGTAGGGTGCGCCGAAGACAGGTAATGAAATCGCCTGCCTTCGACAGTTATGCAGAGGTTGGTCGAAGTGCGGCAAAAGACTTCAATACATTCTCTCTGTACTCTTCATCCTTCTCGTCAAACCTCACGTAGCCTGAGGGAATGTCAATGTGCAGGAACATCTCGAAATATAGGCCGAGTTTGTCTTCGTCATCATGGAAGACTTTGAAATTCAAGTGCTCGGTTTCGATGAGCATCGGGTTCCCATCTAGCGCGATACTGGTCAGGTCAAGCTGATGGAGTGGCTCGGCATCTGTGGGGGGGTGATGTAGGCTTCGGAAAAAACATCTGCGAGACGCGGGGTCATATCATCCATGCCCCGAACGATTACGCCTCTATCGTAAAAGGCGGTTGTGTCGACGTCGCTGCCAACAATTCCGGGCTTCATTTGTCCTCGAACCGTGATTTCCACCCCAACGGAGCGGCCACGATATGCTCCTTGAGCAGTGATGGTAGCCATACCGTCAGTGGCATACTGAACAGCGACGATGGGAACTCGTACGTCCATCGGAAACTTCCCATCGCCTTCGATGAGGATTTCAGACATTCCCAAAGATTATGCCATTTCAGATTCTTGGTGAGAAATAGCCATGCCACCAGCGACCGCGGCGTAACGCATTTACGAGATGACTTCTAGCAACCAGCAACTGTCTCTATAATCCCGTCCATGTTGGACCTGACTTCCGAGCGCGACCAGCAATTCCGCCGCATGCGCGAGGTGGCTCGCGAGATCTTCACCTCCGCCCTGAAGAACGCCTCAATTAAAAACGCTTTTGCCCGCAACGTGCACTGCGAGCGCCGCATCCTGCGTATCGGCGAGGATCTGCACGATCTCGATTCCTACCAGCGCACCTTCGTCGTCTCGATTGGCAAGGCTGGACACACCATGGCTGCCGCTCTCGAGACCCAGTTCGGCAGCGGACTCGAAGGCATCGTGGCGTCGTCAGTTGAGCCCGCCGGCCAAATCCGCGGCTTCCGCTACTTCTTCGGTGGACATCCGGCGCCCACCGCCGAGTCCATCCGCGCCGCCGACGCCATTCTCAAATCGCTGAATGCTCTCGACTCCACTTCGCTAGCCATCTTTATGATCTCCGGCGGCGGCTCTTCGCTCGTAGAAAAGCCGGTCGTCACTATTAAAGACACTATGAAAGACGACGAAATTTCACTTCCGGATCTCGTTGTCACCTACCGCGCGCTCGTGCATTCCGGCGCGCCCATCGCCGAGATCAACGCCATCCGCAAACATCTCTCCGCGGTGAAGGGTGGACGCCTCGCCCAGGCCGCCTATCCCGCGCAGCAGGTCTCCATACTTGTTTCCGACGTGCCCGACGCTACTCCCGACGCGCTCGCCTCCGGCCCCACCATGCCCGATTCCACTTCCATCCATGACTGCGAGCGCATCGCCACCCAATACAACCTCGTCGAGCAGTTCCCCAAATCCGTTGCCGATCTCTTTCGTCAGCAGGCGCTCGACGAGACACCCAAGTCCGACGACCCCGCTTTCGTCCGCGCGCGCTGGTGGACCGTGCTCTCCAACAAAGTCGCTATCGATGAAGCCGCAGCAGCCGCCACCCGCGCCGGTTTCGCCGTCGAAGTCGATAACTCGTGCGACGACTGGCCCTACGATAAAGCCGCCGCCTACCTGCTTGATCGCCTGCGCGAACTGCGAAGCAATGTCTCGCGCGTCTGCCTGATCTCAGGAGGCGAAGTGACCGTGGCCGTCCGCAATGGGGGCACCGGCGGACGGAACCAGCAGTTCGCTCTCGCCTGCGCCGAACCAATATCGGGACACGATATTACCGTCCTGAGCGCCGGCACCGACGGCATCGACGGCAACAGTCCGGCCGCGGGTGCCGTAGTCGATGGCACCACCCTTGACAGGGCTGGCGCCGAAGCGGTGCGGCACGCGCTCTCCAATTTCAACGCCTATCCTCTTTTCGACGCGTTAGGCGACGCTGTCGTCACCGGACCCACCGGAAATAATCTTCGCGACCTGCGCATCCTGCTCGCCTATTAATCTCGCGGCATCTCGGCTAACGAAAATTGCCGATCTCGTATATCACGAACGAGGAAGTAGCACTTCCCTGAGTAAGAAAACAGGCGTGACAAAAGCCGGGAGTTCATGGTCTTCCGGCCACCGTAAATTCTTGTAAATCTACTCCCGTTACGGCAGCGCCGTGCTTGCATCCTGCATCCAAGTAATTGAACCCAATACTGCATCGGAGGTTTCGAGTGAAACGGACATTACGCATTGCCATAATCTTAACGTTTGCCTGCGCTTCCCTGGCCGCGTTCTCGAAGTTCGCGCTGGCGCAGAAGGTCGACATTGCTTTCGGCGTCAGCACAGTGGAAGCGCCAGGTGCTAGTTCAGCCGACAGCAGTCACGCACCGGTCTCCCTTACGGGCGGTATCTATCCCGGATTTAGCGGCGATGTGCTTTTCTGGCACAATCTCGGGATCGGGGGCGAAATCTACTGGAAGGCAAACCAGCGCGATTACGGAGGCGACCCCACCCTTCCGTTTCGTCCACTTTTTTTGGACTTCGACGCCGTTTACTCTCCCAAACTTGCGAGCCACACATATCTTGAGCTTGACGGTGGCATCGGCGCGCTGGACACCCGTATCTACTGCCAGGGATGCGGCAACGGCTATAACACCAACTACTCCACCGACAAACATTTTATGGGAGACTTCGGCGCCGGCCTCAAGTTTTACCCGAAGGGCGGCTTCTTCGTCCGTCCCGAGGCGAAACTCTACTTCGTCAACAACAACTTGAACTTCAGCTCAGCGCGCATCACCCGCTTCGGCCTTTCCGTCGGCTACACCTTCGGAGGACACTAGCAAGCGCCTAGAGTTGTCATCCTAACCTTGAGCGGAGCGGAAGGACCTGCTGTTTGCCTGGCGTGGGCAACGCAGGTCTTTCGCAACGAAGGCCTGTCCTCCATTTTGTAAAATTCTTCACCTGTCAGTCGCGAATGGCCCATACACCCCTTCCCGCATTATGATAGAAGAATGAATTTAGGCTTCTCCGGCGAGATGATCTTCCTGTTTCTTCTTGTGCTGATCCTTTTCGGTCCCAAGAAAATGCCGGAGATTGGCCGCCAGGTCGCGCGCTTCCTGAACGAGTTCCGGCGCGCATCCTACGAATTCCGTTCGCAGATCGAGTCCGAAATTAATTCTCTCGATCACAGTAAAAACGACAGCAGTGGCAAGCCCCGGCCGCAGATCCTGCCGCCGCTTCAAGCGCCGCCCGGATCGTTAGCCAACCGCATCTTCAATCCACCGTCGCCAGAAAAGCTCGAAGCTGAAGAAGATGCGGCCGCGGAAGCCGCCGCGGTGAAAGCCGCCGCCGCTGAATCGGTTGCAATCAAAGTCGCCGCCGAATCAGTCGCCGTCCCCGACCCTGTTCCCGCTCCAAAGGCAGCGCCCGATGCCTGAAGCCGCCGCGTCCTCCAACCTGACCGAATCCACCAAGGATAAGGATAAAGACAAAGAGCCGATGCCCACCATGGGCTTCCTCGATCATCTCGAGGAACTGCGCAAGCGAATCGTCTATTCGGTCATCGCCATCGCTATCGGCTTCGGCGCCTGCTGGCGATTCGCCGAGCGTATCTACGCCGTGATGCAGCGTCCCATCATGGACGCGCTCCAACGCAACGGCCTCTCGGCAAAGCTCGTGTACGTCAATCCTATCGAGCCTTTCAATCTCTATCTGAAAGTCGGAATGATAGCGGGCTTGTTCGTAGCCTCCCCCTTCGTGCTCTATCAGGTCTGGTGCTTCATTTCTCCCGGCCTCTACCGTAACGAAAAGCGCTATGTCATGCCTTTCATGGCCTCGACCATAGCTCTGTTCATGGCGGGCGGATACTTCGGCTACAAAGTGGTGCTGCCCCAGGCGCTCGTGTTCCTGATCGGCTACGGCAAGGACTTCCAGCCGATGATTACGCTCGGCGAGTATAGTTCTCTGTTTCTGACCATCATCGTCGGCCTCGGCGTAATTTTCGAGATGCCGATCCTGATATTCTTTCTCGCGCTGATGGGCATCGTCAGCGCCGGCTGGATGTGGCACAACATCCGATATGCGATCCTCGGTATCTTCGTCGTCGCCGCCATCGTCTCGCCCACTCCCGATATCCTGAACATGTGCATCTTTGCCGCGCCCATGGTGGCCTTGTACATCCTGAGCACCGGCATTGCCTGGCTCGTGCATCCCAATCAGCGTAAGAAACGCGCGGAGAAAAAATCCGGCTAAGCCATAACGGATCCAGCCCCGGAGGGGCGACTTAACTTAGCCCAGCGCTTTTTAAGCGCTGGGAACACTGTAAGAATGATTCAAGTCCCGGAGGGACGGCCCAGTTCAAATGCTCACTGACAGAGGATTCGCGGGAGAAACTCCGAAAAGAACTGCAACCAAAAGGCAAGCTCGCCACGCCGTTCTTCGTTCACGCCGATGGTCAATCGTGTTGCTATCCCTGTTCGGATTGATCACCATTCTCGCCTCCTGCTCGCGTGGAACGAACGCTCAGCCAAAGGAGTTCGATCAAGTAACATCACAAATCAAAACTGCGCCCCCAGCGCCGCCCGAAGCCGCCCCTTCCGACAACGCCCCACTCCCGCACATCGACGCCAAACGCGCTTTCCAGTACACCCGCGACGTCACCGCTTTCGGCGAGCGCTACATGGGCAACGAGAACCACAAGAAACTGGAACGCTACATCTACGACCACCTGAAAGGCGATCAGGTGGAAGACGATGCTTTCACGGCCGATACCGTAGAAGGAAAGTTCCCCGTCCGCAACATCATTGCAAAATTTCCCGGCACAAAAGACGGCATCATCGTCATCATGGGCCATTACGACACCAACTACTGGCTGCGCAATACTGGATACGTCGGCGCCAACGACGGCGGGTCTTCCACCGCCATCCTGCTCGAATTTGCCAACCAGTTGCGCGGCGCGAAATCTGGTGATGGATCGGGAAAAAAGCGCGACGGCTACAGCGTTTGGCTCGTCTGGACCGACGGCGAAGAGGCCGTGAGGACATGGTCCGAAACCGATAGCCTTTACGGCACCCGCCATCTCGCCGACAAATGGGAAAAAGACGGCACCCTCAAAAAGATCAAAGCGCTAATCGTCATGGATATGATTGGCGACGCCGACCTCGATATCCAGCGCGACACAACCGGCGCTCCCTGGCTGCTTGATCTCATCTATTCCGCCGCCGAGCGCCTGGGCTACCAGTCCCACTTCTATGCTCTTCAAGGTCCCATCGATGACGATCACCTTCCCTTTGTCAAACGCGGCGTCCCCAGTGCGGACGTAATCGACCTTGATTATGGCTACAACAACGTCTTCCATCACACCCCGCAAGATACCATGGACAAGCTCAGCCCGAAGAGTCTGGAAATTGTAGGCGATACCACCCTTGAAACCGTCCACATGCTCGACCAACGCTAGCATCGCGCGTGGGAATCGTCTCAACGCAATACTTGCCTTAATCCCTACAAATATAGTAGTCTTTCCATGCCTGGGGGTAAGCCATGACGTCGCGCCGTGACTTCCTGAAGACTGCATCCGCCGCCGCGCTGGCCGCGGGCACCGCCCGTCCGCTGCTGTCCTGGGCTTCCGGAAATTCGTCCGCCGCCGATTCTGCCTACGAGCATGTTGCCATCGCCATCCCCGGCAAAGACGGAATGATCGTTCGCTCCGCCCGCTTCCTCGACCTCGAAACTCCAGTCGAGTCAATGACCGGCTGGATCACGCCGGTCAATCATTTTTTCGTCCGCAACCACATGTTCGAGCCTGAAAGGTTCGACGCCAGGAAGTGGAAACTTTCGATCACAGGAGAAATAGAGAAGCCGCTAACCTTCACGCTCGCCGATCTCGAAAAGCTTCCCGTCCACTCCGTAGTGAACACCATGGAGTGCGCCGGCAACGGCCGCTCGCTGCAGAATCCGAAGGTCCCCGGAATTCAGTGGGGCAAAGGAGCAGTCGGCAACGCCAGATTCTCCGGGCCCAGCCTGAAAACTCTGCTCGAAAGAGCCGGACTGAAGCAAACTGCCAAACACGTTCAGTTCCGCGGACTCGACCAGGTTCCCGGCAAGGTTCCGCCCTTCATCCGCAGTATTCCGATCGACAAAGCCATGGACGCCGACACGCTGGTAGCTACAAAAATGAACGGTGCCCCGCTCACCGCGCATCACGGATTCCCGGCGCGCGCCATAACTCCGGGCTGGGCCGGAGCCGCCTCCTGCAAATGGCTGACGGAAATTACCGTCCTCGACAAACCCGCCGAAGGAAATTTTATGAACCCCGGCTACCGGCTGCCCAACACGCCCGTAAAACCAGGCGAAGCGGTCAAGCCAGAGGACACGCACTCCATCACCGCGCTAGCCGTCAAGTCGCTGATCGCCGCCCCGTCCAATGACGCCAAGCTCAAGCCCGGCGCACACGTCATTCAAGGCGTTGCCTGGGCCGGCGAAGCTGACATCGCAAAAGTGGAAATCTCAACCGATGCCGGAGCCACCTGGAACGAAGCGAAACTAGGCAAGGACCAGGCCAAGTATGCGTGGCGTCTTTGGAGTTACAACTGGAAGCCCGCCAAGAGCGGCGACTACACGATCCTTTCTCGCGCCACCGATAGCCAGGGGAGAGTGCAGCCCGAAGTCCCCGCGTGGAATCCTAGCGGTTATCTCTACAATGCCTACGATCAGGTGAAGGTCAATGTCCAAGGCTAATTTCTGGAAGCTTAAGAAAATGGGCGCGATGATTCTAACGCTAGCTTTCTTCAGCCCTCCACTTGCGCTTGCAGGGGAATCTTCGTCCGATTCCAATCCCGGCGGCCAGTTGCCCGCCGGCGCCATGCAAGAAAAAGCCGCCGAGGCATGTTCCACCTGCCACGAAGCCCGCATCATCGTGCAGCAGCGCCTGAGCAAACCCGCATGGACCAAAGAAGTCGACAAGATGATCAAATGGGGAGCCATAGTAGATCCCAAAGATCGTGACGCTATGATCGATTATTTCAGCGCGAACTTCGGGCCCGACCAGCCTGCCTACACAGCCCCCAGAACCGCGACCGCCTCACAATCCCAAACCAAAAACAAAAAATAGTCTCGTCCAGGAACGCAAACACATCCAATTCTGTGAATCGAGAAATAGCAACTGCTGTTAAGATTCATCAGCGCTCGCGAGGGCGACTCTAATCGGCTCGAGCAGCCGTGAGTGCGTGGGTATCCTGCTTGTTCCAACGGATTCTTTTGGCAGTCTTCTTGTTCGCATCTGTTATTTTGTTCGCATCCGTCATTCTTGCGAGCGCGCAAGCGCCCAGCGCGCCGGGCAAGCCGCTTCCTCCCGGACCGATGCAAGCCAAAATCAAGGCCGCCTGCACACAGTGTCACAATGCGGGCCGCATAACCGGCCAGCACTTGACGCGCCAAAAATGGTCCGAGCAATTAAAAAAAATGGAAGGCCTGGGCGCCGTCATCCCCGACTCCGATCGCAATGCCATGCTGAATTACCTGAGCAAGAACTTCGGCCCTGGAAACGGCGGGGCCAAGACGGCAGTGAAGAAATCCGCAAGCGCTGCCAACTAGATTGAAAGAGCAAAGCGCTGCCGACCCAACGTCCAGATTGACATTACGACAGCGCCGCCCGCGACCTTACTCGAACTATCGTCAGCATGAATGTCGCCTGCCAAGACTTCAAGTGATTGTTTAGGTGCGGGGTCGGTTACTTCTTCTCGGCATTTGTCTCGGCGTCGGCCGCTTCCGCGTTCGAACTTTTTTCCGGACGCAGCAACGGAAACAGAATCACATCCCGAATCGTGCGAGAGTTGGTGAAGAGCATTGCCAGCCGGTCCACTCCGACGCCCACTCCGCCCGCCGGAGGCATGCCATACGACAGCGCGTTTATATAATTTTCATCCATCTGGTGGGCTTCTTCGTCGCCGCGCTCTCTTTCTTTTAGCTGCGACTCGAAGCGCCGCCGCTGATCTTCGGGATCGTTCAGTTCGCTGAAGCCGTTGGAGATTTCCATTTGTCCGGCAAACATTTCGAAACGCTCGGTCCAGTCGGGCTCGTCCGGCTTCTGCTTGGAAAGCGGCGAAACGGCGGTGGGAAATTCGTAGATGATTGTAGGCTGCATCAGATGTTCTTCGGCGATTGCCTCAAAGATGGCAGCGATGGTCTTACCCACCGGCGCGGCCGCGTCATATTTCAAGTCGATTCCCGCGCTGCGCACGCGCTCGACCAGCGCCTCGACCGACTCGCGCGTTGCGAAATCATTTCGCGAAGGCGCGGCGCCAGCCTTCTCCGGCCAGAACTTCGAGATCGCCTCGCGCATCGTCATCCGCCGCCAGTTGGCGTGCGACCAGTCAATCTCGTGCTCGCCCCACTTCGTCTTCATCCCGCCGGTCACATCTTTTACTGCCTGCTCGATCGCCCCCTGCGTTGTGTCGAGGATGCCGAGATAATCGGTGTATGCCTGATACGCCTCGAGCATGGTGAACTCGGGATTCCATCTCCATCCCAGGCCCTCGTTGCGAAAGTTGCGATTGATCTCATAGACGCGATCGAATCCGCCAACCGTCAGCCGCTTCAAATAAAGTTCGGGCGCGATGCGGAGATACAGATCCATATCCAGCGTGTTGTGATGCGTCTTGAAGGGACGCGCCACCGCTCCGCCGGCGATGGGATGCATCATCGGCGTCTCGACTTCCATGAATCCTTGCGAGTCGAAATACCGCCGCAGCGATTGCACCAGCTTGCTGCGCTTCAAAAACACTTCGCGCACTTCCGGATTCATCACCAGATCGAGATAGCGTTGGCGATAGCGCAACTCGACATCGGTCAGCCCGTGAAATTTTTCCGGTAAAGGTAGTAGATCTTTCGAAAGAAAAGTCAATTCCTCGGCATGAATGCTGAGTTCGCCCGTGCGCGTGCGGAACAGATATCCGCGGACTCCGATATGATCGCCCAGGTCAAGCAGCTTCCAAAGTTCGTATCCCGCATCGCCGATCGCATCTTTCTTGACGTAGATCTGCAGCCGCTGGCCGTCCTGCTGCAGGTGCGCGAAGCCGGCCTTGCCCATCAACCGGATTGCCATGATGCGTCCCGCAACCCGCACGGTCACGCGCGGAGATTCCAGTTCCTCCGCCGTCTGCCCGCTGTACTCGGCCAGAATCTGCGGCACGGTGTGGCTGTAGTTAAACTTGCGCGGATACGCCGGATGCCCGAGAGCCTCAATCTTCTTCAGCTTCTCGCGCCGGATTTCATAAATGCTTTCGTCGAGTGACAATGAGTGTCCTTATTCTTGCCCAGTGAAAAGTAAATGACTGGAAGCAAGTGATTATAAATAACCAACCGCCCGCGAGGGTGCCCCATCCTTGCGCGTTCTTTGCGCAGGGTGGGAATTTTGACTTTCGCCGACGTTCACAACCAATGAGTTCCTCTTGTTTTAACTGTCGGCAGAGAAGAAAAAGGGGGTGCCCCACCTTTCGCGCTTTTCGAAAGGTGGGAGCGGTATTTGCGCGATTAGCGGCGCCATTGGTAATCTCGCTCCAGCCAACAACTACAGGGATGAAGATCAAAACTCAACTTGCCCCGAAAACGCGTTCCCTCTCGATAAGAAAGCCCCTTGTGTTTCTAGACCTCGAGACAACCGGCAGGACAATCGGCTTGGATCGTATTGTGGAGATCGGAATTCTCAAGGTAACGCCAGAAGGGAAGGAAGAGGAACTTGAAGCGCGGGTAAACCCTGAAATACGAATTCCGAGGGAAGCGACGGAGATTCACGGAATCAGCGACCGGGACGTTCAGAGCGAGCCCAGCTTCGAAAAGGTCGCACCTCGGCTTACACGCTTCCTGCGGGGGTGTGACCTTGCCGGATACAACATACAGAACTTCGACCTGCCGATGCTTGAATCCGAATTTCAGCGAGTTGGTCTGCCTCTAGACTTAGAGAGTCGCCAAGTCATAGACGTGATGGCCATCTATTTCCAGATGGAGCCTAGGGACCTGAAGGCGGCGTACCGCTTTTACTGCGGTCGCGAACATCAGGAGGCGCACTCGGCCTCCGCAGATGCGCGGGCCTGCTGGCGTGTGTTGCAAGGCCAGATCAGAAAATATGCGGACTTGCCGACTACGCCGGAAAGGATCAGCGCGTTCATAGCCGAGCACAAAAGAGAAAGGTTCCTCGATTCGGGAGGTTGGTTCGAGACGAGAGACGGGAACCCCGTATTCGCCCGCGGTCGACATCAAGGGCGACCGATTGAGGAAGTAATGGAATTGGCTCCGGATTACTTCGAATGGATGCTTTCGACGGACCCGCCGAACGACACTATCAAAGTTATTAGGAGGGTGCTTCCGAGTTTTGGGAAGTGAAGGGACCTCGCTGTCCACGCCCGGGTTAGACTTGGGGCGGGCCGGCCTAAAGAGAAAAGCAAGCCTCATACTGGAGTAAGCGGTGCCACTTACTGACCTACTGACGAGAGGGTACTTCCCGAAAGAATTGCCTCGCCCGTTTGTTACTGCACCGTTTGCAGCCGTTGTGACTTCTGCGGCCCCTCTACCGGGCGACTTCGCCAAGAAAGCGGCTAAAGGCAATAACCTTCCCACCGCACAGACCGCAACCTATTCTCTAGCACGCGGGGGACTGCTGAGGCGACCGTTGAGCATCTGCAGTCCGGTGCATTACTTCCTTCTTTGCAAGGAAATGATGCAGAACTGGTCGTCGATCGGCCCCCGCGTCGGCGGAACTGCGCTTGCCGCAACTACCCCGGAGTTCAAGGCCACCGGCCGTGCCATCGACGGCAAATGGCCTCAGCGCGCGCGCCACGAGCTTGCCCAGAGCACGAGGCTGGGGAGACGCTACATTCTTCAAACTGACATCAGTCGTTTCTACGACAGTATCTATACACACTCTATCGCGTGGGCGCTGCACACAAAACCCACAGCTAAGGCAAATCGCAGGCTGAACCTAGTGGGGAACAAGATTGACTATTGGGTGCGGATGGGACAGGACCAGCAGACTGTCGGCATCCCAATTGGGCCAGATACATCACTCGTAATGGCCGAACTGATCATGCAGCGATGCGACGACGAACTCCTTGCTCGACTGCCTGGCCTCAAAGGTCATCGCTTCATCGACGATTATGAACTGAGCTTTCAAACTCGAACTGAGGCCGAGAACGCCTTTCATATCCTTGATACCTGCCTTTCCAAGTTCGAGCTCGCGCTTAACCCTAAGAAGACCCAAGTGCTGGAGTTGCCTCTGCCACTCGAAGCAGCGTGGGCGACTGAGCTAAGGCGCTTCACTTTCCCGCCGGCTTCACAGGCTGCGCAGGCCGCCAACCTTACCAACTATTTCAGCAGAGCCTATGCCCTCCACTCAGCCAACCCCGGGGAGTCGGTTCTCCAGTTCGCGGTCGCCCGGCTCCGCGATTTGAGCGTCGACCCAGCGAATTGGGTCTCGTTCCAAAAGCTTCTCCTGCTCTGCGTCATCCCGGAGCCGGCTAGCTTCCCCTACGTTCTTGAACAGATAATCACACGTAAGAACGCCGGGGCCGGCCCTATTGTGCCGGATCTGGAGGAAATCGCGAACACGCTGATAGAAAGCCACTCCGTGCTCAAACACTCCAGCGAAGTCGCAAACGCGGTCTGGGCCAGTCTCGCGTTGGGTCTTCCGCTGCACAATAAAGCCGTCGACCTTATTTCGCAGTGCGACGACTCAGTCGTCGCATTGCTGGCGCTTGACTGCGAACAGCAGGGCTTAGTATCGAAGCCGCTTGATAAGACGCTGTGGTCCACCCATATGACTCCGGACGCGTTGTATGACGAACACTGGCTGCTCTCGTACGAAGCCAATGTTAAGAACTGGCTGCCTAGCGCCGGAGGGGGAGATCATGTCGCGGCCGATGTAAACTTCGGTTTCTTGAAGGCGAATGGCGTTTATTTTTACGACGAGAGCCTTGCAGCACCCCCAGCCGTGGCTCCGGCAGCCGTTGCACCGGTGCCACTCCCGACAATGCCAACGGTTCCGGTTCCGATGCCGGAGGGCTTAGCCTACTAATTGTGGGGTCGGCTGCGGACGGTTTCCTCACCGAGAGACCGCTCAGCCAAACTTTGGCTTGGGCCGGCGGTGTTTGAATTCACCACAACTAAGCCGTGATCACCCTCACAGACTTCCACTCCCACCGGCGCGAAAATGTCACATGACCTGTTAGCAGGGTAGAAGTGTGCCCGCCCTCTCATAGCCTAAAAAGCCGTGACGCAAGAAAAGGCCCCCACTCCTGGCCTCGGTTTTGTCAAGTTTGACTTTTCACTCGGGATGAAATGGGGGTCCGGCGTCACGAGGAGAAACAGCGGCGAGCCCAAAGCCAAAATCCCGAGTGCGAACGAAGCTAAGTCCAAGACACTCAAGACTTTGCCTCTAACCAGCTTCCTTTCAAGACTTTGAAAGGAAATTCTCCTAAAGTCCTGATTCCAATATACCGAGTAGGGGAGGGGGGTACCCCATTAATAAGACTAGGAAAAAAGCCCCAAAACCAACCTCTCCCCAAGCAGCCACCAGAAATTTATTTTTAAGCGAAGAAAAACCGCCGGTCCTCTACGCTATGCGCTGTATTGTCGCCTCCGCAAATCCATTGATACGCTCAAACAAATATCTGACGAGCGGAATGTCAAATGTATTCTTTGCGGAGGACCAAATGAACAGTTCGACAATAAGAGCTTTTGTGCCCAACCTCCTCGTGCTGCTTCTGGTGGCCATTCTATCCACCCCAATGTTCGCGCAGACTACTGCACCACCGCTCTATCCCGAAACTGCGCATCCGACGCAGGTGCCGAATTCGGATCAGAATGCTCCACCGGCGATGAATCAAAATACCGGTCAGAACGATATGCCGGTCTTCCGCGTCGATGTCACTGAGCGCACCACTAAAGCGGTGAATTATCGTCATCGCGGCGGCTCGACCATGGTGGACTTTCGAGGTACTGACCTGATCCCAAGTGTAGACGGTCATGCCAAAGTGGATAGCAAGAACGGCCGCATGACAGTCAATCTTGAGCTGAAGCACCTGCCGGCCGCGAACACCTTTGGAGGCCAGTTTCTTACTTATGTGTTGTGGGCGATTACTCCCGAAGGACGCGCCGTGAATCTGGGCGAAGTGCGGCCAGGCGACAATGGAAAAGACAAGTTGGAGGTCACCACCGACCTGCAGGCGTTTGGACTGATCGTTACCGCGGAACCTTACTATGCGGTCACGTACCCGAGCAATAAAGTGGTTGCCGAAAATATTATTCGCGATACCACCAAAGGGTTTGAAGAACCGATCGATGCCAAGTTCGACGTACTTGAAGGCGGACAATACACTATCGACATTCCGCTAGAACAGTTGCCATCAAGTCGGGCAAGCCTCAACGCCCCGCTGGATCTGCTGGAGGCGCGCAATGCCGTCGTGATCGCCAAGGCAGCCGGCGCTGCGCAGTATGCGGCGGACACGCTGACCAAAGCGGAAGACATGCTGCAACGGGCCGAGGACTATTACCAGCGCAAGCAAGGAATTACTCCGATAGGCACCGCCGCACGCGGAGCAACGCAGATGGCGGAAGATGCGCGGGTGTTGACGCTGAGGCGTGAGCGGGAAGCAAAGATTGAAGCGGATCGCCGCGCGCACGAAGATGCGCAGGCGAGAGCCGAAGCCGATGCGGCGGCCGCGCAACAGCAGGCCTCGCAAGCGCAGGCTCAATCGGATGCAGATGCGCGACGGCGCGCCGAAGCCGAGCGATCCGAAGCTGAGGCGCGGCGTCAACAGGCTGAAGCTCAGGCGCAACAGCAATTGGCTATGGCACAACAGCAGCAGGCTGAGGCCGCAGCGGCAGCCGCGCTTCAGGCCGCCAACCAGGCCGATCAGCAGCGGCAGGAGGCAATTCGCCAGAAGGAAGCAATGCGGGCACGTCTGCTGGCGCAGCTGAACCAGGTGCTGCAAACCCGCGACACGGCGCGTGGGTTGATCGTCAGCATGCCCGACGTCTTGTTTGATTTCAATAAGCACACGTTGAAGTCTGAGGCGCGGGAGCGATTGGCGAAAATTTCGGGGATCGTGTTGGCTTATCCTGACTTGAAGCTGGAAATTGTCGGCTATACGGATTCGGTCGGTAGCGACGAGTACAATCAGACTCTTTCCGACAAGCGCGCGGAGACCGTGCGCGATTACCTGGTGACTTCTGGGGTCTCTATGAACAATGTGGCCGCGCGCGGCATGGGCAAAGCGGATCCTGTGGCCGACAACAGCACTGCTGCCGGAAGACAGTTGAATCGACGCGTGGAGATGATCGTGTCCGGCGACGTGATCGGAAGCCAGCTAGGGCCGGGCTGAAGTTCATCCGACCTTGGTACGGGACGATATCGAAGAAGTCAGAACCCCCATCCTGCGCAGAAAGCGCGCAAGGATGGGGCACCCTCCTGTACCCTTCAGCACCTCCACCGTTTCTTCAACAATCTTTCATTCTTCAGCGATCTTTCACGCTTGAAGCTAACGTCCCCGCACTCTTTCCTGGCATAGCAGGCTGCGGAAAAACGCGTGTGCGGCTGGAAATGCTGTCCAGTGTTGGCGATCTTTGTGACTAAGGCGAGAGTTTTGGTTACATCCGCCAGGGTCTGTGGACCCTTTTCCATGTCAGCC
>Ga0182024_10004433_pt1 | contig 32300 bp, 35 predicted proteins | sample P32metaG_FD_120480 | JGI IMG/M metagenome (GOLD analysis project Ga0182024, IMG submission 120480) | Permafrost microbial communities from Stordalen Mire, Sweden - P3-2 metaG (Illumina Assembly) | ecosystem: Environmental > Terrestrial > Soil > Wetlands > Permafrost | place: Sweden: Stordalen...
ATCTGGATTATCCAGACGCTGCCGGCCGTCATGCTGGGCGTCTATACGCGCTGGTTCAATGCCTGGGCGCTGCTTGTGGGCTGGGCCGCAGGCACCTTTGCAGGCACTGCCATGGCCGTTGCGGCGCATCTCACGCCCGCCTACCCCCTTGCGATCGGCGGCTATACATTTCCCGGCTACAGCGCCTTCTACACGGTCATTCTGAATCTTCTGCTGGCCATCGTGCTGACGCCGCTGTTCAACGCATTGAACGGGCAGCGCGCGCCGGTTGATGCGACCCTCGCGGCTGACTATTTCGCCTGAGAGCCATCCCCCCGGCACGATCGGTGCGACCGCGTCTTAAGATCATGCGCGGCATCTAAAGATCTGCGCGCTCCTTCGCAACTGTCCTGGCGCGGCAGTGCCGCGGCTTCGCATTCTTTTGACTTGCGGCACGCGACCCCGCGCCGTATAACCGCCAGCGATTTCCTCCTCCGGTGAAATTCGCCGCACCATGTCGAACACTCTCGAGCTCACGCAGAATCTACTGGCGCGGCCTTCCGTCACGCCTGCCGACGCAGGCTGTCAGGAGGTCATGATTGAACGGCTCGCCGCCCTCGGGTTCCAGATCGAGCGCCTGCGCTTCGGCAGCGTGGATAATTTTTGGGCGACGCACGGCACGACCGAGCCTGTGTTGTGCTTCGCCGGCCACACGGATGTGGTGCCTGCCGGACCGCTCGAAGAATGGCGCTCGAACCCCTTCGCGCCTGCGATCCGCGACGGGGTGCTCTACGGACGCGGCGCCGCCGATATGAAGAGCGGGCTCGCCGCCATGACCACCGCAACCGAGGAGTTTCTGCGCGAGCACAGCGCGCATCGTGGCACGGTCGCTTTTCTCATCACGAGCGATGAGGAAGGCCCGTCGGTGGACGGCACCAAGCGCGTCATGGAAACGCTCGCCGCGCGCGGCGCTCGCATCGACTGGTGCGTGGTCGGGGAGCCCTCGAGCGAGCTTACCGTCGGGGATACGATCAAGATCGGCCGGCGCGGCTCATTGAGCGCGCGCCTGACGGTGCACGGCGTACAGGGGCATGTGGCCTACCCCAAGCTTGCGGACAATCCCATCCATCGCTTTGCGCCGGCCTTGGCGGAGCTTGCCACGCGAGTCTGGGATGAAGGCAATGAGCATTTCCAGCCGACGAGCTTTCAGGTCTCAAATCTCAACGCCGGCACGGGCGCGCCGAACGTCATCCCCGGCGAGCTCAAAGCGCGCATCAACCTGCGCTACTCGCCGGTGCAGACTTTAGAAGGGCTCAAACATAAGGTGCAGAGCATCCTCGCCAAGCATCAGGTGCAGCACACCCTCGAGTGGTATGTGTCCGGTGAGCCCTTCTTCACCCCGCCTGGAACACTGTGCGCGGCGGTGAGCGCAGCCGTCGCGGCAGTCGTTGGAATCACCCCGCAGCTGACAACGGGCGGCGGCACATCGGACGGCCGATTCATCGCCCCGCGCGGAGCCGAGGTGGTCGAGCTGGGCGTCGTCAATGCGACCATTCACAAAGTCAACGAGTGCGTGCGGATCGAAGAGATCGACGCATTGCATCGCATGTACGTCGGCATTCTGCAGAGGCTACTGACGTGAGTTCGCAATAACGCCCGCCAATCCCAGCACGAGCGCGGCGACGAGCACCCACGCCGGCATCGCAAGGCCTGCGAAACTCCAGTTGACCTGGCTGCACTCCCCGCCGCCTGTGAGCACTTTGCGCACCACTTCGGTGAGCGGCGAATACTGCAGCATGACTGCCAACGGTGCGCCGCACGAGGGTATGGAGCCGGGCGGCTGGCTTTGAATGTAGAGGTGGCGTGTCGCAAGAAGGGCGGTAGCGAGCGCCGTCAATCCCACGAGCGCGGCATAAACGTAGCGGCCGCCGCCGCGCGGGTGCTGCAGCGCCGCCGCCAGAAAAACGCCGCCCAGCGCGATGAGGGTGATTCGCTGGAAGATGCACAGCGGGCAGGGCTCAAGTCCCAGGCCATACTGCGCGTAGAGCGCATAGGCGAGCATCGCAAAGCACGCGATGGCGCCGCCGAAATTGACAACGCGACGCTGGCCCACTCTAAAAAGTCGTGGGAGCCGAAGGGGGTTGCCCGCCAAAGGACTCGCGCAGCTCGCGCTCGACGTCGTCCAACGAGGTGTGGCGTATGTCCTTGCCGTACACCATATAGATGACGTACTCGCCGATGTTCTTCGCGTGGTCGCCGATGCGCTCCAGAGCACGGACGACCCACATCACATCGAGCGCGCGTCGAATGGTGCGTGGATCTTCCATCATGAAGGTGATGCATTGCCGTTGGATCGACTCGTACTCCTCGTCGACGAGACGGTCCTGCCGCGCGACCCTCAGGGCCGCTTCGACGTCCATGCGTGCAAAGGCGTCGAGCGCATCGTGCACCATGTCCGACACCACACGGCCGAGGTGCTTGATCTCGCGGTACTTGTCCGCCGGGCGCTCCATGGTGGCCAGTCGTGAGGCGATGTAGCCCACCTTCTCGCCCTCATCACCGATGCGCTCGAGGTCCGTGATCGTCTTGATGATCGCGACGATGACGCGCAGATCGCCCGCGGCAGGCGCGCGAGTGGCGAGGATGCGGCTGCACTCCTCGTCAATCGAGACTTCCATGTTATTCACCTGGTAGTCGTCCATGGCAACGGCTTCGCCCAGTGTGCTGTCGCCCTCGACGAGCGCCGTGATCGCCTTCTGCAGCTGCTGCTCGACGAAGCCGCCCATTGCCAGAACCTTGCTGCGCACGCGCTCGAGGTCCTCATTGAAGCGGCGTGAGATATGGTGAGTTAGGTCGGCCGTTTCCATGGGTTGCGCATCTTCCGCGTCATTCGCCTGAACGCGATCATAGCGAAACCCCTCAAGAGAGCCACAATTTGATGACGATCGCGCGCCCTTTCAAGCCGCGTCGGCGAGGAGCGGCGGGGCAAGCTGCAAGGCCATGCCCGCCGCAGCGCCCAAGCGCCACAGGCGCAGTTCACCATCTGCCTCCTCAATCAGCGCCGAGCATGACTCGACCCAGTCGCCTGTGTTGCAGTAGACCGAGTCGCCGACGCGACGTAGGTTCGGCCGATGAATGTGCCCGCAAATGATCCCGTCAAAACCACGGAAGGCGGCGTGCGCGAGCGCCGTGTCCTCGAAGCGCTCGATGTAGCGGACACTCGTTTGCACCGCAAGCTTCAGGCGCGCCGCGAGGGGCCAATAGGACTTGCGGGACATGCGGCGCAGATCGTTCAGGTAATCGTTGAGCACGATGGTGAGGTCATATACACCCTCACCCAGCCGGTGCAGCCAGCCGGCCACTCGTGTTGCGCCGTCAAACTGGTCGCCATGCAGCACGAGGAGCCGCTCGCCGCGAGCCGTGCAGTGCGCCCACTCGCGGTGCACTTCCAGCTGCCCTTGCAGCAAGGTGGCAAACGGGGCGAGAGCGGCATCGTGATTGCCGGGAATGTAGAGCAGACGCGCGCCGGCGCGGCGTTTGGCCAATAGGACTTGCACCACCCGCGAGTGCTCCGCGGGCCAGAAGAACCTCTGGCTCAAGCTCAAAGCATCGATGATGTCACCCACTAATACGATGGTGTCGGCGTCGATCGTCAGCAGAAAATCTGCCAGCTCCGCGGCGCGCGAGCGCTTGAATCCCAAGTGGATGTCGGAGAGAAACAAAGTCCGCACGCGTGCGGGTCTGGACCGATTGAAGCTCGCCATCTTCGCCTCCTCGCTGCCCACGCCCTGGCGCAAGGCTCGCGTACCGGCGTGTCGGTTTCATGACAGCGAGACTAATTTTTTCTTACTTTTAAATAGCTTATGACAGATACTTAAACTACTTCCCGCAGCTCCTCGGGCTCAGCGACCACCCGGTGCGAGGGAAAATGACACGTGAAGGTGCTGCCGCTTCCCACTGCACTGCGAATGTCCAGAAGCGCCGCGTGGCGCTGCAAGACGTGCTTCACGATCGCAAGGCCGAGCCCCGAGCCGCCGGTGGCGCGCGAGCGCCCGGGGTCGGCGCGGTAGAAGCGCTCGGTCAGACGCGGAATGTGCTCCGCCTGAATACCGATGCCCGTATCGGTCACCGAAAAATGGGCGCCCTCATCGTCCGTCCACCAGCGCATCTCAATGGATCCCTGCGCGGGGGTGTATTTCGCCGCATTGTCGACGAGGTTGGAGAACGCGGAATGCACCTCGGATTCGCTGCCCAAGAGCTGGGCGGGAGAATCGATGCGGATGTTGATATCGCGCGGGTGCTCGGCGCGCGCGAGCACATCCTTGCGCAACATCGCCATCAGGGCCGACACGTCGATCGGCACTTCTTCGACCACCTCGTCGCTCTCCTCGAGGCGCGACAGCGCGAGCAAGTCGCGGATGATGCTCGTCATGCGCTCGGCCTGACGGCGCATTTCGGCGACCGGCGCCCGCAGCTCCGGATCGAGTGCCGGATCCTGCCCCAGAGTCTCAAGGTAACCGGACACGACGGTGAGCGGCGAGCGCAGCTCGTGCGATGCGTTGGCGACGAAGTCCTTGCGCATCGCCTCAAGCCGCACCTGGCGCGAGACGTCGCGGACGAGCAGCAACTGCTGCCCCTCGCCGTAGGGCACAACTTGCAAAGACAGGTGCGTCTCCGGCGCCACCTTCGCGCGGATGACGAGCGGCACTTCGTACTGGGCCTCTTGCAGATAGCGGCCAAATTCAGGCTGCCGCAGGAGGTTGTCGATGCGCACTCCAAAGTCGTCATGACCGCGTAGACCGAGGAGCGTCGAGGCGGTGCGATTGAACCAGACGATCTCGCGTTGCGCGTTCAGGATTACGACCCCATCCGGCAGCGCCGCGGTGGAACGCTGGATCTGGCGGACGAGCTGTATGAAGCGCTGCTTGTGGAAACGCTTGCGGCGATGCAGACGCATGACCTGCGCAACGATCGCGCCCCAGGCGCCGCCGAGATCAGGGGGCGCCGCATAGCTTCTGTGGCGCACCCACCAGTCAAGCCTAAACAACGTTGCGAGCTGCCACAGCAGGTGCAGCGCGAGCACTGCGGCAAGCCCCGCCCACACATGGCCGAAGAGCCAGCCGAGAACGACGCCGATGGCACCCGTGCCCAGCAGGCGCAAGATTGCCAACCACCACGCATGCGTTGCCAGCGCCATACCTACCTACGCTTCAGCGCGCCGAGAACCGATAGCCCGACCCGCGCACGGTTTGAATGAACCGATCGTACCCGAAATCCTCCAGCGCCTTGCGCAGGCGTCGGATGTGTACATCGATCGTGCGCTCCTCAACATAGACATTGCCGCCCCAGATGCGATCCAGCAGCTGATCGCGGCTGTAGACCCGCTCCGGGTGCGTCATGAAGAACTCGAGCATGCGATATTCCGTGGGCCCAAGGCCCACGGTCTCATCGCCAATGAGCACCCGATGGCTCGCCTGGTCGAGCGCCAGGCCCTCGATCTCGATGCGCTCTTCGCTTGCATTGGGCGCCGAGCGCCTAAGCACGGCATGAATGCGCGCGAGCAGCTCGCGCGGCGAGAAGGGCTTGGTGATGTAGTCATCCGCGCCGCCTTCAAGACCCGCCACTTTGTCGCCTTCCTCGGAGCGCGCCGTCAAAAGAATGATCGGCAGCTCGCGCGTCTCGCGGTCTCGCTTGAGCGCCCGCGTGAGCTCAAGCCCACTCATGTCGGGCAGCATCCAATCGACCAGCATGAGGTCCGGGCGACGGTCAGCGAGCGCCGCGCGCGCACCGCGACAGTCCTCTGCCTCACGCACCTCAAATCCGGCACGCTTCAGGCCGAAGGCGATCATCTCCCTGATCGGCCGCTCGTCCTCCACGATCAAAACCTGCTTCGAGCTCATTCGTTGGCTGCGTGCATAGGGGAATATTACAGGGGCACTGTGTTGCAGATTCATGACGCGCGGGGAGATTCCGTGTCAATTCCGTGACGTGCGTATGACGTCGTCGCGCACATACACCGGGAGCGCCTCATGGGCCCCTAAGGTGCGCCCTGCCAGGGCCGCGGGCCAAGCGAGGCGCGCGATATCGAGCGCGCGCGGCAAGAGCTCCTCCTGGACGCTTGCGAGACTGGCTTTAAGGCCGATCTTAAGCTCGGGGTAAACGCGGAAGCCCTGGCCGGCGCCGCCGATGCACCCGCGCCAAGTTCCCGGCAGCTCAATGCCGCCGACAGCGCTCACGTGCTCCGCGCCGACCCGGGTGGCAAGCCCGTCGTCGGCGCCGCGGTCGAAACAAGCCCAGTAGACCTCCTGCATGCGTGCATCGTGGCAAACAAGCACATGGTCAAGCCGTGTGTCCTGATCGAAGGCGCGCTGCGCGAGGGCACTCAAGTCCGAAACCGGCACCACCGGTAGTTGCGCGGCGAAGGCGAGCCCCTGAGCCACGCTTGCCGCGAGGCGCACGCCGGTAAATGCCCCCGGCCCCCGGCCGAACGCCAGCGCACTCACCTCCTCGAGCCCAATCCCGGCTTGGGCGAGCACGGCATCGACCATCGATAGAATATGCGCGGCGTGTCCGCGCTCGGTCAGAAGCTCGCGCGTGATCGCCATCTCAGCCGTCAAAAGGGCGGTCGAACACGCCTGCGTCGCCGTGTCGAGGGCCAGAATCCTCATGCCGGCTGCGCGGCATGCCCAAGTTTGCGTGCGGGCGCGTGCCTGCGCAGAAATTTCAGCGTCTCATCCTCATCACGCGTGACGCTCATGGGTGGCAGCGCGGCGAGAAACACCTTGCCGTAGCTCCTCGCCATGAGCCGCGGGTCGCAGATGGCAACGGCGCCAAAGTCATCCTCGCTGCGGATCAGACGCCCGACACCCTGCTTCAAAGCAAGCGCGGCCTCGGGAAGCTGATAATCGCGAAAGGCATTGCCGCCCTGCATCTGCAGATGCTCGACGCGCGCCTTCACCAGCGGGTCCTCGGGCGAGGCGAACGGCAGCTTATCGATGATCACGAGCCGCAGAGCGTCGCCCTTGACGTCGACGCCCTCCCAAAAGCTGGCTGTTCCGAGCAGCACGCCGTTTCCGTCGGCGCGAAAGTCTTCAAGCAGCCGTTCGCGCGGCGCCTCGCCTTGCACGTACAACTGGTATGGCGCCGGATCGCCCCAATGCGCGCGCACCAGCGCCGCAGCGCGCGCAAGAGCTCGGTGACTCGTGAAGAGCACGAAGGCGCCGCCGCGCGCTGCGTCGATCAAGGGCAATGCCGTCGCGATGACCGCGTCGACATAGGCTGGGCTTGCCGGGTTCGGCAGTCCCTCGGGCAGGTACAACAGGCCTTGGCGCGCGTAGTCGAAGGGGCTGTCGATTTTGAGCTCCTCCGCAGCGGTAAATCCCAGGCGGTTCGAGAAATGACTGAAATCGTCGCCGACCGACAGCGTGGCGGAGGTAAAAATCCACGCGCAGTTGCGCGCGCGCAGGAGTGCCTGAAAGCGCTCAGCGATATCAAATGGCAGGAGCGTCAAAGCAAAGCCGCGCGGCGTGGTTTCAACCGTGCGCGCGCCCTGCGCAGTGCTCGCCGCTGCAATGCTCTCGAGCGCCAGGCCAAGCTCCCCGGCACGCGCACCGATATGAGCGAGCGGCGTATCGGCTCCTGCGGCGCACAGCTCCCGCTCGAGCCCGAGCAGGCCCTGCGCAAGCTGCATCGCAATAGATGCGAACTCGAGCGGCATCTCCGACCAGGCGACGCGCGCCGCGCCGCGGGGCAGCTCCAGCGCCAGAGCGTGTACGGCCTCTTCGACTTCGCCGAGCGAGCGTGCGATGCGCTCGGCGACATCGCCCGGCACGACGCCGGGGTGCCCGTGCCCCGCACCGTCCAATTCGATGCATACCCCCTTCAACATGCTCTCGATCCGGCGGCTGCTGAAGTTCGCCCCGAGAAACTGGGTGGCAAGATCCGGCAGCTGATGCGCCTCATCCAGAATGAGCGCATCGGCCGATCCCAGGATGTCACCGAAGCCGTCCTCCTTCAAAACGAGATCCGCGAGCAAGAGGTGGTGGTTCACGATGACGATGTCGGCTTCCTGCGCCGCGCGCCGAGCGGAGGCCACGTGACAGCGCGAAAAATCCTCACAATGAACGCCGACGCAGTTGTCGCGGGTCGACGTGACGGTGGGCCAGATCGGATGCGAATCCGAAAGCCCGCGTACCTCGGCCAGATCACCCGAGCGCGTCGTGCGGGACCAGCGCCTGACCCGCTCGAGCGCCCGATCCGCGCTCGCGTTGCCGTCCAGTTCCAGCTGCGCTTGCGCCTGCGATAGCCGACGGTGGCACAGGTAATTCGCCCGCCCTTTCAGCACCGCTACGCGCGCCGGTCGCCCGAGCGCCCGCGCAACGAGCGGCAAATCCTTCGAGAAGAGCTGATCCTGAAGCGCCCGGGTGCCGGTGGAGATCAGGACGCGCGCTCCGGAGAGGAGCGCCGGCACGAGGTAGGAAAATGTCTTGCCGGTACCAGTGCCCGCTTCGACGATGAGGGCCAAACGGCGCTCGAGCGCATCCCCCACCCGCTCCGCCATGCGCGCCTGCTGACTGCGCGCCCGAAACCCCGGTAATGCCCGCTGCAGCGGGCCGTGGGGACCAAAAATCTCACTTAAATCAGACATAACGATGCGCTCATCGCGCGGGCCGCCGCCCCGCCAGATGCGGGAGCGACGCACGCTACCGCGCGGTAGCCCGCCATGTCGAGCCGGATTCCCACCGCGGCGTGAGCTCGGGTGCGCAGGAGGCTATAATTTGGGATCGCAGCCGAAAGATCGCCCCGCATGGCCACCGCTCCGCACCTCATCGCGCCGCTGCCGCTTATCAGCGCGGACGTCGCCGCATGGGTCAAGTCCGTGTCCGAGCTGACGCGGCCGCGGGCCGTGCATTGGTGCAACGGCTCGGAGGCAGAGGTTCGCGAGCTGACCGCGCGGCTGGTGCGCGACGGCGAACTGCACAAGCTCAATGCGGAAGAATTTCCCGGCTGCTACCTCTATCGATCAGACCCCAACGATGTGGCGCGCGTCGAGCACGTGACCTACGTCTGCACGCGTTCGGAGCAGGACGCCGGGCCCAATAATCATTGGATGGCGCCTGCCGCGGCGCATGAAAAAATGCGCGCGCTCTTCAGCGGCTGCATGCGTGAACGCACTCTTTACGTCATCCCCTACTGCATGGGTCCGCTCGATTCCCCGTACGCGCGCTGCGGGGTGGAGATCACGGACAGCCCCTATGTGGTGCTCAGTATGGCGATCATGACGCGCAGCGGCCGCGCGGCTCTTGAGCGCATTGCCCGTGAAGGCAAGTTCGTGCGCGGTGTGCATTCGACCGGCGAACTTGACCCGGCGCGGCGCTTCATCATGCATTTCCCTGAGGAGCTCGGCATCGAAAGCTTCGGCTCGGGTTACGGCGGCAACGCGCTACTCGGCAAAAAATGCCATGCCCTGCGCATCGCAAGCTGGCAGGCACGCCAGGAAGGCTGGCTCGCCGAGCACATGCTGATCGTCGGCCTCACGAACCCGCAGGGCGAGACGCATTACCTGGCCGCAGCGTTCCCTTCGGCCTGCGGCAAGACCAACCTCGCCATGCTGATCCCCCCGCAATCCATGCCCGGCTGGAAAGTTGAAACGGTGGGCGACGACATTGCGTGGCTGCATCCGGGTCCTGACGGGCGGCTTTGGGCCATCAATCCCGAGGCCGGCTACTTTGGCGTGGTGCCGGGCACCAATCGCGATACGAATCGCAACGCCTTCGACATGATCAGGCGCGACACACTGTTCACCAATGTCGCGCTGACGGCAGACGATGAGCCCTGGTGGGAAGGCCGCAAGAAATTCACGCCCGTCCTCGATTGGAAAGGACAGCCGTACGATCCAAAGAACGGCCCCGCGGCGCATCCGAACTCGCGCTTCACCGTCGCCGCCAGGAACAATCCCATCTATTCGCCGCGCGCCGAAGATCCGCGCGGCGTGCCGATCACCGCCTTGATCTTTGGCGGGCGGCGCCGCGAGGTTGCTCCGCTCGTGTATGAGGCGCGCAACTGGCAGCACGGCGTGCTGGTCGGCGCATCGGTTGCTTCGGAGACGACCGCGGCCGCGGTCGGGCAGGCAGGCGTCGTGCGCCGGGACCCCATGGCAATGCTGCCTTTCTGCGGCTACAACTTCGCGGACTACTGGCGCCATTGGCTCGAGGTGGGCGCGAAGCTCACGCGCGCGCCAAAGATCTATCTCGTGAACTGGTTCAGGCGCGACGCGCAGGGACGTTTTCTCTGGCCGGGCTACGGCGAAAATCTGCGGGTGCTTGCGTGGATGCTGGATCGCTGCACGGTGGGCGCGGGTGCCGCCGAGACGCCGATCGGATCGCTGCCGCGCCCTGCCGATCTCAACATGAACGGACTTGATGTCACGAACGAGTCGCTGGCAGCGCTCTTCAGCGTCGATCCGGCTCTGTGGCGCAAGGAAGTAGCGGAAATCGGTGATTATTTTGCGCGCTACGGCGCGCGCCTACCTGCCGCGCTCCTAGAAGAACTAGCGGTTACCCAGAAGCTCCTGGGATAGCACGGCCTCGCCCTCTTCGCACTCGAAATGTATCGTCTGCGGCGACACATCGTCGGGCAGGCGGCCAAGCCCAATCAGACCCGCCCCTTTGATTTGCAGACTGTCGCGGCGCACGAAGGCGTCCTCCTCGCCCGCGGCCTGCACGAAAGTGCCGTTCGTGCTCTGATCGATGAGCACGAACTTGTTGCGATTGATCTCGATGCGCGCATGCAGCCGTGAAATGAGGCTGCCCTTGACGACGAGGTCATTGTCCTCGGCACGGCCGATGGCAATATTGGGGCGCTCGTCATCCACCACCAATTCGCGATCCTGACAGCGCAAGCGCAGCCGCATGGTGCGGCCGTCGCGAGACGCGAGCGCGATCTCCGGTACCATGCTGGTCACGTCCTCGGTCTGCCAGAGCACTTCGAACAGTGCGACCTCCGCGCCCTGTCCCTTGAGAGTCGCGATGTCGATCTGCCGCACGGATGCGCGCCACTCGGGAGAGAGCCCTTCGACGACCGCGGTCGTCGTGATGATCTGGGCCGCCTTCGCCTGACTCGTCATGCGGTTCGCGGTGTGCACGGTCGATCCAAAAACGTCCCGGTTTTCAAGCACCACGGGACCGAAATGACAACCGACGCGAATCGCAACCGGCTGACCGTCCGCGCTCAACTGCGCGTGTGCGCTGATCTGCTGCTGCATCTGGGCTGCGGCGTCCAAGGCATCGTCAGCGGTTGGGAACGTCGCCATGATTTCATCGCCCATGGTCTTGATGACGGTGCCCTGGTGCTGCTCGGTCGCGCTGCGCATCACCTCGATGCAAATCGAGACCATATCGCGCGCCCGCACTTCCCCCAACGACTCGTACAGTCGCGTCGAGCCGACGACGTCGGCGAAGAGAATGGCGAGCTCGATGTCTTTTCCCATGCGGCTAGTCCAGCAGAAGGCTCGCTACGGCGCTTGCGGCGGCACAGCGAGTCCTGCCTAGATTATACGCGACTGCCACAAGCCCGGTATCGCGCCCCCGGCTCACGCAGGCGCGCGAGGGCGGCCGGAGTCGCGTATTAGCTGCGCATCTGCCCCAGGCGCGTGCGCCGCGTGGCTGAGCAGGCGGCGAAATTCCCGTGCTCCGGGCTCGCCACCGTAGAGTCCCAACATGTGGCGCGTGATGGCGGCGAGCCGCGTCCCCTGCGCAATCTCTCGCTCCGCGTAGCTCGCCATGCGCTCAAGGAGCGCGCTGCGTGCAACCGGCGGCTGCGTGTCCTCTGGGTGCAACGCCAGGTGGAGTTCAGCCAGCACGAATGGGCGGTGATAGGCTTCACGTCCGAGCATGACTCCGTCGCTCCATCCGAGCGCGTCGAGCACTTCGCGCGTGTCGCGAAAGCCGCCGTTGACGACGATCGGCAAACGCGGAAACGCCCGCTTGAGTTCGCGTACGATGTCATAGCGCAGCGGCGGAATAGCCCGATTCTCCTTCGGTGACAAACCCCCGAGCACGGCCTTGCGCGCATGCACAATCGCGCGCGCACAGCCGGCGGCCTCGATCGCCGCGACGAAGTGCTGCAGAGCGTCAAATTCTCCATCATTGAAGTCGGCAACCGACGTGACACTCTCGCGCTTCGCGCGCTCGACGACGCCAATGCGCATCTTCACGGTCACCGGCACGCGTACGCGCGCACGCATGGCCGCGACACAGTCCGCGACTTGTGCCGGCTCGCGCATGAGACAAGCGCCAAACGCGCCGCTCGCTACACGATCGCTAGGACAGCCACAGTTGAGATTGATCTCGCAATAGCCTGCATCCTCACCCGCTGCGGCCGCTGCGGCCAAATGAGCCGGTTCATTGCCTCCGAGCTGCAATGCGACCGGCTGCTCTTCAGGATCAAATGCGAGCAACCGCTGACGGTCGCCGCGCACAATCGCTGCCGCCGTGATCATCTCGGTGTAGAGCAGGACGTCAGGGGAGAAGCCACGCAGGAAATAACGGCAATGCCGGTCTGTCCAATCCATCATAGGCGCCACAGAGATCAAATATTGTTGTGTTTTCATACATTTAGCATACCATTTCCATAGGGTTACGGGCCGCGTGTGCACGCTCGTGTGCACTGGAAAGCGCCCCAAAACGCCTGATTGCGACCTTTCAGTGCACACGGAGCGCACACGGTGGCGACTTTCAAACAACTGCATTCGGGAAACTGGCGCGTTCAGATCCGCAGGAAGGGACGCTACCTCAGCGAGACGTTTAGGCGCCGCAAGGACGCCGACGAATGGGCGCTTGATGTCGAGCGCAGAATTGATCGCGGCGAGGTTCCAACGACGCGCGCTCACTTCGATCCCACGACTTTTGCACACCTGATCGATTTGCATATTGAGGACATGCGCGAAGTCGGACGAACACTGCGACGGTCAAAAGCCTTCACCCTCGATGCGCTCAAGAAAAAACTCGGCTGCATAAAGATCAAAGATCTGTCACGCGAGCGGCTCGTGCAATTTGGGAAAGATCGCGCCATTGAAGGTGCCGGACCCGTCACTGTGAGCGTAGACCTTGCGTATATTAGAACCGTCTTGGCGCATGCTGCGGCCGTTCGGGGCATTGCAGTTGCCATTGAGCCGGTCGATCTAGCTCGAATCGCATTGAAGCGATTGGGACTCATTGGAAAGTCCCGGGAGCGCAATCGGCGCCCCACTCTCGAGGAGATTGAGCGGATTGTTGATTACTTTGAAGCGAACCCTCGTCAGATCATTCCGGTCGGACGAATCGTCCTATTCGCCGTTGCAACTGCAATGCGCCAAGAAGAGATCTGCCGTGTCCTGTGGCAAGATCTTAATCTTAAGACGCGCTTACTGATCGTTCGGGATCGCAAGGACCCCCGTGACAAAGACGGCAACGATCAGAAGATCCCCCTCCTCGACGCGACAGGTATCGATCCCTGCGCGATCCTAGAAGAGCAAAGGCCGTTCTCGCGCAAAAGTTGGCGGATCTTTCCGTACCGATCACGGTCCATCGGAACCGCATTCCGACGCGCGTGCAAGGAGCTCGGTATCCAAGATCTCCACTTCCATGACTTGCGGCACGAGGCCACGAGCCGGCTATTTGAATCTGGGTTCTCCATTGAGCAGGTCGCACTCGTGACCGGTCATAAGGACTGGAAGATGCTGAAGCGGTACGCGAATCTTCGGCCCGAACAGCTCCATGAACTGCGGAAGAAGCAACAGGCGATCACTCGTCCCCTTGACCCGATTGCGACCCAAGATCGGCCGCCTGCACTGGCTGCGTAAACATGCCACACGTCCACAAGCAGGCCGCTCCCTCGGAACTTGTGGCCACAGACGACCGCGAGAGGCTCGCGAAGCGCGGCGCCGATCCGCTCGCGTCGTTCATCGTGAGCCTTGCACACGATTCCAGCGGCGTAGGCGATCTCGTGCGCGCGTACATTGCCTTAGATATACCGAAGGCTTCAGCACGTATCGTGCGCGACAGTGTCGAGAGACTTCGGAAATCGGAACGTGACTACGACTATCGTCACCGTCGCGGATCCGAATTCGTGCGCCGCGTCGGCTACGTTCTCGACGCCATCGAAACTATTGTTCTGCCAGCGGCGCCCACTGATGCCTTTGAGATACTTGCGCTCCTCATTGAAAGCGACGGCGAGATATCCGCCAACTGCTTCGAGGATGACTTCGGAGCTTCCAAAGCATTCGGTCGCGCCTGCATGCTACTTCTCGCCGCGGCGAAGCATCTGCCAGCCGAGCACACGCAAGGTGTCCTCGCGCGTCTTTCCGCGCGCGACGACTTTGGATTGCGATATCGATCGACGGAAATCACGTAGGCGATCAAAAATGCAGGTCCGCGGCGATTCGGAAAGGTTGCTTGCTCGCGGGGCGGCCTTTTTGTTCGCGCGTTAGAATCGGCGTTGCAGCAACGAGCCGCAGTCCGGCCCGAACCATGGCGCACTGCAGCGTAAATGGCCGCCGCAGGCCCCCGTCCATGCGGAAAACGAGACGGTGCGGTACTGTATAAATACCGGGAAGGAAGCCCGCTTTGCCCTCGACCAGTAGCCTGAGCGCGACGAACTTTCTTCGACGGTGCGACGCGTGTCGCAGCTACCCCCTTTGGGTATAACTAATTTGTAATACAATGGCAGCATGTAGCACGTGAAATCCGTACACTGGTGTTCCGACGAGGTGCGGGAGACGTTGAAAGCTTGGCCGAAACCGGTGCGGATGGGACTTGGACGGCAAATTCGCGGCGTGCAAAATGGTGAGTTTCCGAAAGGTGCAAAGTGGTGGTCCCCAGGAGTAATGCAGCTCAAGGAAAAGAGTGCACGAACCATTCTCACCGTCGAATTCGCAGGCGAGGTTTGGGTAGTGCATGCCTTCGATAAGGATTCCCAGGCAACCCGGAAGCAGCACAAGGATCTCGTGAAGTCTCGCTTGAAGGTTTTACGTAAGCAATACACAGATAAAGCATCGATTCACTAGATGGCGACAAAAAACATTTTTGCGGAGCTGGGTTTCGAAAATGACGAAGCCACAGTCGAGGCATGGCGCACCGATCTGGCGAGGATCATTCGTGCGTGCTTCGAGCGTGGACAAATGTCCCAGGTAGCGTTTTCCAGACGCCTCGGAATAAAGCAATCGGTGGTAAGTCGAATTATCAATGGGCGCGTTGGTAGCCTATCTGTTGAGTTCTTGCTCCGTTTATGCGTACGTCTTGGCACACGCGGACTCGCCCATTGGGGACCCAATCCTGACGAGGCGTTAGTTACTACTGATCTTGTCAGCGTGACGGGTACAGAAACCTCAGTCACCAATGTCCCGACCCTGAACGTGGGGGCGCCGCTGCCGCGCCTGGCTCGCCGAGGCGCGGGCTCTCAATCAAGCACTGCTAGATTGCATTAGGTTGGTATGCCGAAACTACTGTGGGCAATTTTCTGTCAACAAGCCGTGGTTGACAGATTCACAAATCACATCTCGGTAATCAATCAGTTTGATGAGATTCATCCCGTAAGACCGCAAGCGGCCGCGGCCCAAAAGCCAAAAGCGCAAGGCGGCGCCAAACCGCGGGTTGCTGCGGCTTTTCAATGCGCACTCGTCAGTCTTTGGGAGCGTGAAAAACCCACTCGCTCCGAGAGCACTGAGATGAAGGTGGATCTTCTCGGACCCAAACGTGAAAAGCTGGCGCAATTTAAAGTGATTCTCGATCTGCGCAAGCACGCGCGCACTCGCCAGCTCACGAATATGCCCGGCGTACCCCTAGCAGGAGAGGGGACGTACCGTTTTGTACTTAGATGCCGCGACGGAGTCAAGTGGCGACATACGGGTGTCGTCGCATTCGAGGTTAAGTTTCAGGAGCCACCGCGCCTGCACTGAGATTCGGTGCCTAACTACTGCCCGCAGGGACACGGAGCACAAGGAAACAATAACATGCTCATCCTGACGCGCCGCATCCGGGGGAATGTCACAGTCCTCGCCGCAATTCTGATCTTGTTCGCTTGGAGATCGGCGATTGCAGTCGAAGGCGACGAGATAGACCGTGTATCGAATGCTTGCGCAATTGGCGCGCTGGCTCTCTCCAGCGTCGCGGAAACACTCGCATACGACATTGATGCGGTTGACTCCGATCAGGGACGCGAGGCCTTTCTTGCGCAAGCTGCGAGCTTCGACAAGCAGTACCATGAAATGCGGACATTTAAGGCGACCTGGCTCCTGTCGCTGAATGACGCGCTCACCCAACTTCGAGCACAGCTCGATATCAATGCCAGCGCTGCGAAGGGCTCTGACGTACCTGCAGCGAGGATCGAATGGCTTCGCCGTGGGACGTGGGAAGGCGCCAGCAGCAAACTGCAACGGGTTTGCATGTTTCGCGCGGGTAAACTCGTAGGGCAGGGGAAGTTGCGACTGAACTAGGCTGGAGGAGCGCCGGTCGCCGAGGCACAAACGCCGCTAAGTCAGGCCTCCGACGGCATGTTCTTGTTGCACTGCGTAGGAGGAGTAGCACTACCGATGGAGGACTTTCTGCAGCTTGGAGTTTGGGCGAAGGTTGTCGCCTACGCGATAGTCCCGCTCGTCATGGCATGGATGGGAAATCGCCTTGCCGCCGAAGCAATATCGGATGTGCGCAGGCGCAGAAGATATAACGCGGGATTTATAGTTTGTGTGGTTATCGGGGTAGTGGGCACATTGATTGTAGAGACGCAAGCTGACCGCGCTCACAATGCAGAGCTTTCAACACACCAACATGAAGTCGCGGACAGCAAAAGATCACTCGAGGCGTTTGAAGGTCTACTAGTATCGCGACAGAGAGACTCAGACAACCTAATAAGCTCTTTAGCAGCAAAGCTAGACCCCGCCAATTTGGTTAAGGCCTTTGCAGACGCCAGCTCGCAGAGGATCAAAAAGGAAGTGGCCTCGCAACTCGCGGCTGCAGAATCAGTTACGGAGCTAATGACAAAGACGCATGAATTCGTGGCTGACCTCCGCCACTTTGCAAGTGAATATAGCCACCGCATTGAGGCAATCGGTAAGCGCAATTGGACGGCTGACTCAAAGACAGTTAAAGCCGATTCGGTAGCTACGGCTGATGGAGGCGGCGTGTCCTACCTTACGACGGACGCCGGGGTATTATTGACAACCGATGCCGGCGATCCACTTGTCGTGGCAAAAGAAACGACCGCGCAATTACAACTTGCAGCAGCTCAGCGCGCGGAGTTCAACGCAAAATATTTAGAGCGAGCTGTCGCGCTGCGTGACCAGCTCCTAGCCCAACTAGGTGGCGCGCCGCAGCTTAAGAACTTCCCGTCAGGCCGTCTGTTAGCGTTCAACGGCTATTTGACAGCTCCGTCATCAGTTACGGACGCGGCAGACTATCTTGAGGCGCTTGCAAAGCTGCTGCCGCCGCCGACGCGAGGCCACTGAAGGATTTGCAGTCGATGTATACATTCCAAACCACAAAGGGCAGGTTCGCCATCATTCTTCGGGGTGATCGATGGCGCGCTATGTTCGAGGATGAAGATCTGGGGCCGTACGTAACTCCTCAGCAGGCCGCCGCGGATCTTGCAGGGGGACACACGTTCTCGGCTTCGTGCGGTGATACGGCAGTGCTGGGCATTCCTGACGACATCCGAGAATGGAAGGTCAGTCGGTCTCCTTGATCGCATCCGCTCGCCAGGCCCCGAGCAGCGGTACTGAAAAGCGATGAATGCCGACAGTCCGCTCGCTGTCGAGATTGAAGACGAATCTACGTGGCCTGCGGCTTTCGCCGCGCTTGCGCAGCACAACAAGCGCCTTGTGGTTGATGGAGCATGAGCCTTCGATCGGCAAGCAATCCGCCAAGGTTCTCAAAATGCTACCCAAGGCAGCCGAGACCGCCGGGCGAGAGATCGCCGAAGCGCTGGCCGGCAATTCCCGAGCGTCCCTCAAGGCGCGGGCCATGCTTCGGGCGGCCTACAACGGAGAAATCCGGCTCATTCCGGATGAGGAAGGCGGACTTGTCGCACATTGGAATCTGCGCACGACCGTGCTTTTACGCGGCGTAGGAACAGATGGTAGCGGGGGCGCGCTTTGTCATGTTCCTACACTTCCGCAACGGGCTAGGGTCAAGTAGCGGGGTCGCGAACCTGTTGGTCATACGTGTGGGTCGCCTAACGGCAAGGCTTCAGGTGCCGGCACCGCCGTGCCTGCGACCGGCATGGAACACGGCACGGAGGCGAGTTATGCCAGGCGTGAGAAAATGGTCTTATGACGCCCCTCGATACCAAGCAACAATCGGTGGCAACATTTGTCGTCAATAGGAGCGAGTCATTGCGCCACTCGTAGAGCGAAGTCAAGAAGAAGCTTGAGGCGAAAGTAGAAGCGATCCGCGCTCGACGGGTTTTGTCGAAGCAAACGTAGAACTGACTTAAGCAGCCCCATGTAATTTCCTGATGAACCAATTCGCTCATGGACGCGTTTCACCGAGTGGGTGGAACCGATTCGACCGTAAGGCAGGCGCAAGCCGACGCGAATAATCAGGGCAATTCCCGCATCAAGGAATCGTTCGCGGCGGATGCGCGTAACTATGCTGCGCTTGCAGCGAAGATCTATGGTGCGCGAGCGAGGTGCGTGCCGCCGACTGGTCCATAGGCTGGCTCTCTGTAACAGCGTAAACCGCCGATATCACACTCAATTCATACCACGCAAACTCTGAATATTTCTCGCTGTTGCTCCGGTATAAGCCCCTCCTGATTTACCTCGTTCCGACCGGATAATATTCAGCGTAGCGACGCTTGTGCAGAAGTAGCGATTCATTTCGTGCTCGTCGTATCCGAGGGCGATCCGTCACCGATCAGCACGCCTGCCGATTTGAGCGCATCAACGTGCTGGCAGACGATTCTGAAGCATGCGATCAGGGGACCTGCCAGCAGGACACCTGCGATTCCCCATAACCAGCCCCACAACAGTAGCCAAACAAAGACGACAGTAGGATCCAATTCTAGCCGTCGACCGATAATGATCGGGGTGATCAATTGACCTTCGACAAAGCCGATAGCGAAAAACGCGCCGGGCACGGCGACGACATGACCAAGTGTGTCGAATGTTGTGAATCCGACGACCAGCAATCCAATGCCCGTCATCGCAGGTCCTACGTAAGGAGCAAAGTTAAGGACGCCCGCTACCGCGCCCCACAGCAACGGATTCGGCACGCCGAGCAACGCCATAGTCACCGCGGTCACTGCACCGACCGCAAGGTTGATTAGGGTGACCATCAACAGGTAGCGTGACATCTCATCTTGCACGTCGCGCGCGATGGAGACTACCTGTTTCTTCTCGGTCAGACCGGGGGCGATTTCTACCATGCGGCGGAGGAAACCGCTTCCGGACGAAAGAAAAAAGTATACCAACAGCAACACCGCCGCAATTGATGCCAACACGCGTGGTGTACCGGTCGCCATGCTCGTGAGCAGGCTCGGCTCCGTACTGACAACTGTTGGATGCTCGGCTGACTGAGTAAGATTCTCCAACTTCTTGGTGGCCTCCTCCGCTCTTCGGATGGGCTCGCGAAAGCTCCGGAATCTCTGTTGTATCATTTGAATCGTCGCGGGCGCCTTGGCAATCCAATCGCGTGCGGGTTGCGAGAGGAGCGTAACACCGCCGGCGAGTGCGACCACGACCACGCCGAGTACGAGAATGCTACCCACTGCTCTGGGTAGACGGGCACGTTGAAGGAGGGTTACCACGGGTGAGAGCAACAAAGACAGCAACAATGCGAGGGTCAACGGAATGAGGACCTCCTGGGCGACGTAACAAATGCCCAAGGCTAAAAAAAGTAAAACGACGAGTAACCAGTGCCGAAATCATCGATCGCGAGCCGAACGCCGAGCGCCTTCAATTGGCGCAGCCGCCCCAGGTTCGCTTCTGTGTTGTGCATGATGGTGCTTTCGGTCAACTCGATTACTAGGTTCCCTGGCTCAAGCCCCGATTCTTGCAGGGCCCGCGCGACATCCTCCACCAGGTCACCGTGCTGCAGATGCCGACCGGAGATATTTACGGCGACCCGCAGGCCGGCGCCACCCGCCACGCAACCGCGCCAGGCGCGCAATTCACTGCACGCGCGCTTCAGTACCCAGCGGCCGAGCTTGACGATCTGACCACACTCCTCGGCGCGCCTCTGTTAGGCAGCGCACCGACAAAACCTCGACCGTTCTGTATCGTTTGAAAAGATCTAATCGTCGGCCCCCCTGCTAACGCATAAGCACCGTTATCCCACCTGTAACCGGGGTTCACCAGAATGAGGTCGAGCGATGTTCTTTTCTTGACAAGGAGTTTTGCTATGATTGAAGCCACTTCGACTACCTCTGGAAACCTCATCGCCGCCGATAAGGTTAATGGCACAAATGTCTATAATATGGCCGGCGATAAGCTCGGCACCGTTGATGACATCATGATTGACAAGATTAGCGGTCGCGCAATCTATGCTGTGATGTCGTTCGGCGGTTTTCTCGGCATGGGTGCGAAGCACAATCCACTGCCGTGGGCGACCCTGAAGTACGACGCGCAGAAGGGCGGCTACGTTGTCAATATGGACAAAAAGCAACTTCAGGATTCACCGAGCTACGATATGAATTCGGATTTCAGATGGACTCCTGAGTACGGCCGCAAAGTTGACAGTTACTATAAGACGACCAGTTACTGGAACTAGTTTGCTGTAGCACCTGAGCGTCTGCGACAGTCCGTCATCGGTGCCGCCCGGGATTAGAACGACTCTATTCCCGGGCGTTTCAGTCAATTGTTGGAGATCATAGCGATCGCGATTGCGACGATCGTTGTGAAAATCCCGCCAACACGAAAATTCATCAAGTTTCTCTACAAACCGTGGTGGGTGGACACCAGGCGCTCGGATTCTTTCTTGACCACCGCATAGCACTCGCAACTCAGCTTCTCAAGCTGGGGCCGGTCGAGCACGGTGATCTGACCGCGCGTATATTCAATTACGCCCAGCCTAAGCAACCTGCCAGCGGCCTCTGTGACGCCTTCACGGCGTACCCCGAGGGTGCAGGCCTGGAGCAGCCCCGTTTCAGTGGACAGTTTCACCGATAGCGAAAGGGCTTTACCAAAGGCCACCGCAACTGGCGACCGATGGTGTTGAGGACGACCCAGAAGGTCTCTCATTTTGGAAGATCAAGCACGGTATTCGTCTAACGGGCATGCCTTCGTTCCGGTACCCCATCAATGACCAGCAAATTTGGACGCTTGCGATGAAGTGCAGAAGCAGCAGCAAGTGATGGCTGCCCAGGCTGCGGAAATTCGTCAGCTGAAGCAGCTGCAGACGAAGTTGGTAACCCACGCAGTGTTGAATAAACTCAAACAAGAGCTGTAGGCAGCACTAGGCAAACTGCAGAGCGAGGACGAGCTCGTCGCGCAACGCTGACGCGCTTCGCACACAGCGCCTCGGTCTTCGGGCCGGGGTTTTCGTGTCAGGCGAGCGGTTACGCATCGGGAACGTACCGAGACGGTATCTGCCGTGCGCGCTGGCCTACCCGATAGCTGTCGTCGGCGAACGGCAAGAACGTGTCACGAACCGACCTTTGGGAGCAGGTCCCGTGTGACTGGCGTTTATTCAGAAGATCGGCTGCGCAGCATCGTGTGAGTCTACTTGCTGAATCTTTTCACGGCCGCTTGTTGACGTAAGCAACAGCGAGTTCTGGGGGTATCGGTGGGGTATCGCAGCATTTCGCCAAATAAAACCCTCAATGAATTCTTGGAATTAGGCTCTCAATGTGATAGTACTCGCGCCTACCATCCACACTTGGTGCGCCGAGCCTGAATCGTCTCCTAGGCTAGGACTAGCGAGCTTGCTTGGGACGCCGCATCAATGAAGATCCGACGGGATTGAGCTCTTTGTCGTACCGACCGATTACACGCTGCGCAGGTCATCATTAATCATGCCGTGACGCAGCTGCGCGCGCTTGGTCCGTAGGAGGCGCTGACGGCAGCTTAGAACTGATGCCGATTGCGCCACCCAAAATGAGTGCGGTTCAGCTCGATGTCATGCCGAGCTCGTGCATGATCTCTGTAGCTTTATTCTTGGCTGCCTGCCCCTTGCCCACGCCGCCCGCATAGTCTTCGTTTGCAACCGCGCCGGTGGCTTCGGTCCACGTTGAATTGAGCGACTCGAGATTGGCCTTGGCGGACGCGACCGACGCCTTGCTGACTCCCTTCGGCAGCCGCCGTGACTTCGATAACTCGTCGACGCGCGACCGAATCGCTGCGATCATCTTCGGCACATCAGCGCTAAGGGTGCGCCATTGCTGTTTCGTTTGCGCGAGCTTGGTGTCCGCCTCCTCCTGCTTGGCTATGGCGGCCTCCCGCAGATTGGTCACGGCCGTGGTAACCGCCGGTGCGTCCGCGAGCACCTTCTGGTAGTCGCCCTTGGAGAGATTGTCCTTGAGAGTGGCAACCTGTGCTTCGACAGACTGCAGGCCATCCGGCGCATATTTCGCTGCGGCATCATGCACGGTCCCGAGCGCCGCGTTGATATTCGCCACCGCGTGTACTGCCGGTTCTTTCTGACTCGTGCACCCGAAGACAATCAGGGCGATCACGTTTGCCGCAAGCCATTTAGATTTAATCATGACGCGAACTCCTCAAGGGCATTCTGGGCAACCCGGTCGCTGGGCCGAAAGCTTCACGGAGTCGCGCAGGCGATCGCGATCCCGGGTGTCGATCCTATGGGTGCTCAAGACTAAACCTGCTTCGCGCCAACGTCACGCCCCAAGCGCTCTGCCGCGGAGCAGCACCACTGTTGGCCGGTGGGCCCAAAAAATGCTGTCATGGTCACGCCGTCGCCAACGAGTACTCCTCGTGCAACACACCGATAATTGTTTTGGCACGCGCGAAGATCATCGATGTAACCTGATTTGTGCTCCGTCGAGTAGCTCAGAAGAATGAAAATGATTCACGAACAGCCGGCTACCACCTTGCCAGACGCGGAAGCCGAAGACATTCCGTCTCGTCTCCGAAGGCGGGCGCTCGCAAAGGTTCGCGCCGACCGAGCGCAAGAAACCTTCGGTGTGCCCCTTCGTCGCGGACGAGAATATCGAGCGTCTCCTCACTCGCACATTGTGAGTACACTGATCTTTCGAGTAACTTTGGTATCGATGATCGGGCTAACGTTTTGATGCAAAATGCTGCGCAACGCTACGACAGGCTACAGTCCCCTACGACCTTGAATCAAATTGATGACGACAATCACGATGGCAATGACTAATAGAATATGGATGAATCCGCCAAGCGTGTATGAGGTCACCAATCCGAGCAACCAAAGAACAACTAGGATAACCGCGATTGTCCAGAGCATTTTTCGTTCTCCACTCTTTCTAGGTGATTGATACCGCTGAAGCTAGTGCCTCGTCGATCACGTCCACAGCGCGGGCAGAAGCACGGTAAATTCGCTCCCGCGCCCCGGACCGTCGCTCGCGGCGCTCACGCAACCGCCATGCATCTCGACTAAATTACGGACCACGGCGAGGCCAATGCCATGTCCCGCTTCGGAGTGCGGCGCGGACGGCGCTGCCTGCACGAAGAGCCCGAACACGCACGGGAGCAGTTCCGCCGCAATACCGATGCCCGCGTCACTGATGCGAACGCTCGCGTACTCGAGCCGCCGCTCTACCGTCAGCGTGATAGCGCCACGGTCGTGGGAATACTTCGCAGCGTTCATGAGGAGGTTTGAGAACACCTGCTCCAATCGGCCAGGGTCAGCGTCTAGCCAGACGGGGTAATCCGGCAGGTTGACCGTGAGGCGGTGCCCGCGCCGGCCGAAGTCCAATTCGATGCCCTCCGTCACCTGCCTGACGAGAACGCGCAGATCGATTCGTTGGCGCTGCAAGGATTCCGGCTCGGCAATCCGTGATCCGTCGAGGAGATCCTCGATGAGCCGGCTCATCTGGCCAATCTGCCGCTCGATGAGGACGCGCGCACTCTCGACCACTCCAGATACGATCTGCTGCGCACCGAAGAGTCGGGCGGCGTTGCGCACGACGCTTAAGGAATTGCGCAGCTCATGGGCAATCACGGCCAGCCGATCGTCTCTCGTGCGATAAGTAAGGGCGAGCTGTTCGGCGAGCGACAGCTGCGGAGGCCGCACGAGCGCAATCTCCACAATGGCGCCGGCGCGCCCCAAGTGCTCGACGTCGACTTCGGATGTGCGGCTGATAAGTACTGAATTGACGGCGATCTCTTCGCGAGTCGTCCGATATTGAATTTGCATGGCGTTCCCCGACTCCCAAGGCCGAGTCCTTGGCATTCGTGAAGCGGCTCGTGAGAATACTCAGGGGCGTCTCGAGCTTCGCTCCACTTCCCCACGGTCGGAAAAGCTACGCTTCCGGTGCAGTTCCGTCGGTACGCTGCCGTACAGAGAATAACTACCGCTTGGCGCCTGCTCGACCCGGCGGCCGCTCAGACGCTCCCGGTGGTCCGCGGGACGTCAAACTGTCCGACATCTTAATCAGGTGCCGCACGGGTTCTATTCTGACATGCCTCGGCCCGGCTGCTAGGTGCGGATCATCGTTGAACCTGAGGCTCTGGCCACCTCTTACTTCTGTCGCCTTCGTTGCGATTACAGAAGCAACGACCGCAAGCAGTCTTTGTCGAGCCCTCGCGGACAGGACAAACGCTTTACACGTGGTTCCGTTGTCGGAATCGCTTAGCACCCTGCCGCTTGGCTTTCCGAACTCGCGGTGGGGCAGCTTGAGGCAGCCTCCAAGCGATCGGTTTCTCTCTTGACCACTTCATAGCATTCGCAAGAGAGTTCTTCCAGCTTTGGCCGGTCCAACACCGTGATATGCCCGCGTTGGTAGCGGATGACACCGAGCGTCTGCAGCTTGCCGGCGGCGTCGGTGACGCCTTCACGGCGGACGCCGAGCATATTGGCGATGAGCTCCTGAGTCATGTTCAATTGGTTCGAAGTCAGGCGGTCGAGGGAGAGTAGCAGCCAGCGGCACAGTTGCTGATCCACTGTGTGATGTCTATTGCAGACCGCAGTCTGGGACATCTGCGTGATGAGAGCTTGCGTGTAGCGCAGCAGCAAGACCTGCAGCCCGCCGTTGCGATGGAACTCAAGTTTGAGTCGTTCGCCGTCCAGCCGGTATGCGTGGCCGGCGCTTTGAACGATCGCTCGGCTGGGTGTGGTGTCACCACCCATGAAGAGGGCAATGCCGATAAGCCCCTCGTTGCCCACGACCGAGATCTCCGCCGATGCACCGCTTTCCATTACGTACAACAGCGACACAATGCAGTCGATCGGAAAATAAACGTGGCGCAGAAGATCGCCGGGTTCGTACAGGACCGTGCCGAGCGGCATCTCGACAAGCTGCAACTGCGGATAGATTCGCTCGCGCGCCGCGGGTGGCAGCGCAGCCAGGAGGTGATTGTGTTGTGGATCGTGAGGGCCGAGCATGGAGGATTTCACCGTAACCAACCAAAGGGGCACCACGAGGGAAGTATAGACCCGCTACCCACCCCTAATGTGTTTTACCGCACACAAGCCCCTTCAACTGGACGATCCTGGCTCCCAAAAGCCAGCCTAAGCCTCCTGGTGGCCCTAGGCGCTCGCTTCTGCGAGCGATTGGGTCCGTGCGGAACGTTATAAGGCCGTCGCGAGCTGTAAGTGCTGCAAATCGACTGCGGCGTTTCTCGAGAATTGGGTCCGTCGGCCGGTCAGAAGCCTTAACTCAGCTATTGACCTCCGTGGCCTGGAATTCGAGGTTGATCTGACAGAAAACTAGGTACATCTTTAAGTAAGCCGTCGAACTGCTGTCTTATGAACCGATAGCACTCGCAAGACTTCTTTTTCAAACCCGCCTCGTCGAGAATGCTGATGCTCGCTCGGCGGTAGGTTATCAATCGGGCCGCTTGGAGCTTCCCGGCAGCCTCGGTAATACCCTCCCGGCGCGCCCCCAGCATCGCAGCAATGGATTTTTGGGGCATATCAAACTGGTTTGATTCAGCATGATCGTGCATCGTCAGCAGCCAGCGGGCGAGGCGCTGGGGGATTGTGTGATGCTGGCTGCAAGCGACCGATTGACTGATGATGGCAAGCAATGCTTGTGTATAGCGCAGGAGCAAGCGCTGCAGTGGACTCCCAAAGCGAAGTTCTTTCCGCAGGTCATTCGTTTTCATTCGCATGGCGGTGCCGGAAATCTGCACGATAGCTTTATCGGGCGTCACCAGGCACCCGAGATAGACATTTATGCCCACCATTCCTTCGTGGCCGATAATACCTACCTCGACCGTGCTGCCGTCTTCCACAGTGTCAATCATGGCCACTACGGCTGTTTCCGGAAAGTAGACGTGGTCGATGCGTTGATCTGCCTGATAAATGATGTCGCCGCGTTTGACGTCTACTTGCTCAAGTTTGGGACTAAGGTGCTTGTATTCAGAGTTGAGGAGCGCGTGAAGGATGTCATTTTTGACACGGAAGGCTTTCCCAGAACGCTGAAGCTTCTTTGTCTTCATTTCAATCGCTTCTTCGTCGACGATAAATTAAGCCGACCAACGGTCCGCGGATAAGAAGTATAAACGGCATGATTCCACAGTCCAGCTATTGAAGTGCTAGCAAACGAAAAACACTGCCGCCAAACGATCACGGGTGGCGATGGCCGAATCGCCCTTTTGCGTTGGAATTTCTAGCATCGTGCCGGTGCTAGATCGGAGCTCGTTTGGCGAGTCACAACTTCAAATGGTACGGTTTGGCGCGATCGCAAACGATCGGTTTCTTTCTTCATCACGCCATAACACTCGCAAGAAAGGTGTTCGAGGCGCGGCCGGTCCAGTACCGTGATCTGACCGTGGGCGTACGCGATCACATTCAGCTTCTGCAGTTCTCTGGTGGCGTCGGCGACGCCTTCACAGGGGACGCCCAGTATGTTGGCGATGAGTTCCTGCGTCATAACCAATTGGCTCGAAGACAGCCGGTCCAAAGACAATAGGAGCCAACGGCATAGCTGTTGCTCGACCGAGTGATGCCGGTTGCAGACCGCAGTTTGGGACATCTGCGTGATAAGGGCTTGTGTGTAACGCAGCAGCGAAACCTGTAATCCGCCGTTGCGATGGAACTCGTCTTTCAGTCTTTGACTTTCGAGCTGATAAGCGTAGCCCGCACTCTGTACGATCGCCCGACTCGGTGTAGTTTCACCGCCCATGAAGAGGGCAACGCCAATCACGCCGTCATTGCCGACGACGGAGATTTCCGCCGATGCTCCATTTCCCATGACGTGCAGTAGCGAGACGACGCAATCGACCGGAAAATAAGCGTGATGCAGGAGATCGTCGGGCTCGTGGAGGACTTTGCCGAGCGGCATTGCTACTAGTTGCAGGTACGGGAAGAGGCGATTGCGCTCCCCGAGTGACAGCTCAGCCAGCAGGTGATTGTGCGGTAGTTCCTGAGCGACAGCCATTAAGCGTATCCCTTCGCGTCGAACCAGTGCTAAACGGATCGAGTATTAAACATCTCATTAAGCGGCTTCCCCCAATTTATTTCCCAATAATTGCGTAAGTTGCCCGGCAACGACCGGACGACTGAAGTAGTACCCTTGTCCCTCCGGACAGCTGTGCTCCTGAAGGAACGTGAGTTGTTCTCTTGTTTCCACGCCTTCAGCGACGACCCGTATATGCAGACTTTCCCCCATGCTGATCACCGCGCTGACGATACTGGCGTCGTCAGCATCCGTAGCGAGATCACGCACGAACGACTGATCGATCTTCAAGGTATCGATCGGAAAGCGCTTCAGATGGCTCAAGCTCGAATACCCGGTCCCGAAATCATCGAGCGCAAGGTTTACCCCCAAGTCTTTGAGGGCCTGAAGCACCGCCGCGGTGGCCTTCGCGTCCTGCATCAGAAAGGTTTCGGTCAGCTCGAGTTCCAGGAAACGCGGCTCAAGGCCCGTCTCCGTCAGGATCGCGTGCACGGCTGCAACGAAATCTCTCTCTCGCAATTCCACCGTCGAAACATTGACCGCGATACGTATTCGCGGCAAGCCTGCGTCCATCCAGGCTCGGGTTTGGCGGCACGCCTCGCGCAGAACCCATCGGCCGATCGGCACGATGACGCCGCATTCTTCCGCAACCGGTATGAATTGCGCAGGCGGCACGAGTCCACGCTGCGGATGGTGCCAGCGGACCAGCGCTTCGACGCCCATGATCGCGCCCGTCTCCAGATGCATTTTCGGCTGGTAATGCAGTACAAATTGCCGCTCCTCTAAGGCGAGGCGCAGATCCCCTTCGAGCGACTGCCGCTCGACCGCGCGTTCGTTCAAGTCCGGCTTGAAGAACTGATAGTTGTTTCGCCCGCTGTCCTTGGCGTGATACATCGCGAAATCCGCATTCTTCATCAAGGTTTCCGCATCCGTCCCGTCATCGGGATAGGTAACGATACCGATGCTCGCGGTGAGGTGCAGATCGTGCTGGGCGATGTGGTGCGGCGTGCGCACAGCTAGGAGAATTTTCTCCGCACTGACGGCTGCATCCTGCGCGCGCGCCACCTCTGAGAGCAGGATCACGAATTCATCGCCTCCCTGCCGACTGACTGTGTCCGAGGCGCGCACGCAAGTGTGCAACCGTTGGGCCACGGACTGCAGCAAGCGGTCGGCCACGGCGTGTCCCAGGGAGTCGTTGATGTGCTTGAAGCGGTCCAAATCCAGGAATAGCACCGCGAGTTTGCGCCGGTAACGGTGAGCCGCTGCGATCGCCTCGGTTAGCCTATCGCTAAACAATGTTCTGTTGGGTAAATCGGTAAGACTGTCGTGCTGGGCCAGATGAGACATTTTGCTCGACAGCGCTCGAGCGTTGCTCACGTCGTGAAACACCATGACCGCGCCGGTCACTTGTCCGCGACGGTCGTGAATGGGTGCGGTGGAATCCTCGATTGCGGCTTCAACTCCGTCGCGCCGTATCAGGATGCAGTTCGGGGTGAGGGCTACGGTTTTGTTTTCCTGAATCGCTCGCCTTATGGGGTTCTGCGCAGCTTCGCCAGTGGCGGCGTCGATAATTCGAAACACTTCCGCAACCGGATGCCCTGCCGCCTCCTCCCGCGACCAACCCGTCAGCTTTTCAGCGACAACATTGAGATAGGTGACTCGGCCCCAAACGTCCGTGCTCATGACGGCATCGCCGATGGAGTTGAGCGTGACCTGCGCACGTTCCTTTTCGTCAAATAACGCCTCGGCGATCGCTGCGCGCTCGACCATGCTGCTCAGGGCTTTCGGCAGCAGGTACCCGTCGAGGCGGCTCTTCAGGAGATAATCCTGCGCTCCGTGCTGCACTGCCAATTTGGCGACGTCCTCATCTTGCGCAGTACTCAAGACCAGGATGGGAATCTGCGGCGCGGTGTGAAAGAGCCGATCGAAGGTCTCAATTCCGTGGCTATCGGGCAGGAAAAGGTCGACCAACACCGCGGCTATGCCGTCCGCTCGTTGCTTTTCCTGCCTTCCTTCCCTGACCAGTCGTTCCAGACCCTCGGAGCAGCGCCTCACCCATTCGACTTGAAAGGACCCATTCAGCGCGTTTCGAACCGCCTTGGCATCGACAGGATCGTCCTGGATCAGAAGAATATTGTTTTGAGACACAATGTCCTCGTGCGCATAAAAACCCACGGCCACTCTATTCAAGCTGGCGTGCGTAGCAGAGGACGGTGCGGTAGCGAACGTAGCGAAAGTATCGTTCGTCGAAATGCGACCTCTATCACGCAGGGGCGCAGGACCATCGATCCCGACGTGCCAACGAGCTTGAGCGCGACGGACTTTCAACCACGGATAGTGCGTAGTCATCGAGCGCGCGCGGTCCTAGACAAGAAGGCCGCCCCGCGAACAGACGGCCTGATTCCAGCGATGCTGCGGCGGTATCAGTCGCTCGAAGCCTCGGGCGCCACTTACGGCTGGCTTCGCAACCAGTTGTCGACGGCAAATGCGGCTTTTGTAGCGCGCCATGCCGGCCGTGGTTGCAGCGACACGAGAGTTTCCGTTGCGTTACCCGGCCGCTGAGCTCAGCCCGGCCCGGGTAACGCGATTGCCGATATAGAATTAGCCCCGCGGAATTACCTCGGGGCCTCTACAGATAGGGCCTGTACTTCCTATGCTTCCTGTCAACCCGGCTCAATATCGAACCGTAGACTCTGCCCTGCTCGAGGCCAGACGGGCAGAATGTCTCAGCCGCAACGATCAAGGTAGGTGCGTAATGGCCACAAATCAAACTGAATCGTCTCTGCCATGTGGCGAGCAGCTGCGCCGGTTCATCAAGATTGGCCCCCAAGTCGGCAACCACGGCGCGGCCAACCACGCAGAGCAGCTTTTGAACGATTTAGCTAAGCGTGCTCCGTCGGGTTCGGAAGAAGAGAAAGCCGCAAAAAAACTCATCGCCGATTTGCGTGTATTTTTCTTGGGTCCGACGCCTCCTTCGCATGAAGCCATCGAACAGATCCGCAGCGACCTCACCGGGCGGATAGAATCACTGGAACACGCCGTCGCGCGCTACGGCTAACCCGATACTGCAGAAGCGTCGGCTCGAACGAGAAAAACCGCCCCGCAAGTAGGCGGCCAAGAACGCGGTGCTCCGGAAGTACCTAACTCTTCTCCCGCACTTCGCCGAGACTGTCCGCGAGAGTTTCAAGCACCAATTTAAAACCGACCTCGTGGCTCGGCGAGTCGTTCGGATCCTCCCACCAGTCCCGCGGCTCGAGCGGTTCCGTCTGCGAAATGTACCGCAGCACATCTGCACAGTGCGCCGCGGATAGTACTAGGCGCGGTGGTTCCATCCTCTGTGCGCGTATGGCCATGCGTTCGATTAACATTCGGCCGCGCTGGAAGTCCTCGCCCTCGCCAATGTCGGCAACGCCGCGCGGAGGCCGTACGCTCGCCAGATACGCATATATCCGAGCGCTCGTCTGTTCTGAGTATCCAACAGGCGGAAGCCGGCGTGTATTAGCGGCGGCGTCAAGACCGTTGAGATTGGGCGGTTTAAAAATCGCGTGCAGTTTTTGGACTCAAGCGGGGATTTTGCCCCGTCAGCGATGTCGGCAAGTGGATCGTTAGGACCTCCCGGCGCACGAGGTCGACCTGCAACCCTAGGGATCGCTGAATAGCCTGCATAGCCGTAGCGGTGAGGTTTTACACCGTGTTACGAGCGACACGTGAGAATGGACCGCGAATCACGAGACACAGTGCTAAACTAAGCTTCGGAGCGCACTCAAAGCCACGCCTTTCGCTACCAATGTTGAAGACGGTATGGATAGCCTTTTTTTCACCACCCACTACCGACGCGAGAAAGCAGTTACTCAATCAGCGAGGAAGATGCAATGGCACGCGTACCCATGAAACTGCACCTGAAGAAAGATAGACTTCACAAGGACGTCGGTAAGACGCCTGGGGCCAAAATCACTGAGGCCGACATTGCGAAGGAGAAATCGAAGGGCGGCGTCTACGCCAAGCGCGCGCAGTTCGCCGAGAACGCCAAGAAGTGGAATCACCCCATAAAGGGGAAAAAGTAGCGGAAAGCTTGGCTCGCTGCGCCCGCAATCCAAGCCACGTTCGAGCTTCAATCATCCACACGCAGACCGATGCGAGCGCTACGGCGCGTTCGCCACTAGCAGCCTGTCGTCCACAGCTAGCGTGCTAGCTAAATTGGTTCAATTTAATAAGCTTCGGCTTTCGCATGCCCTCGGAATAAAACCAGCCGTTGTATTTTTCAGTTTGCTTTATTCTGTCTGTGGACAATGCAAGCTTATCGGAAGGCACAAAAATCTTCGCCATTCTCCTGGCATCTGGTTCGCTGGTTCTGAGCGCCAGGTAGCTGGCAATGGCACTGAACATAGAATCATCGAAATCTTTGAACAGCAGTCGGTACTTCCTCTGGATCAGCGCCCGGTGAACGCGCAGCAGCGTCGACGGCCGGATTCCAATCGCAATCTTCGGGAGGCGATTGGGGGCGACCCAGAAGGCTGCGATGCCGAACAGGAGCCGATCCCAGGGCGTGAGTCTTGGAGCTCTGTTGCGCGCTCGGTTGAGGACGATCAGCTGATGCTTCAGAAGGAGTGACTCGGCAATCACGGCACGAACGCCACCGGGCGGGGCTACCCGAACTAACGCAGTCACCAGGTGAGCGATGACTCACGTTCCGCACATCGCAGAGGTGATTACGCGTGAATTTCGCCCGGATTTTCAGGCCATGAACGCCCGGAGCGGCACGCCGAGCAGGTCGATGACCTGGCGCTGGATGGGTGTAAGTTCGG